>Ga0209542_10007269_pt1 | contig 21160 bp, 25 predicted proteins | sample RifCSPhighO2_01_FD_184028 | JGI IMG/M metagenome (GOLD analysis project Ga0209542, IMG submission 184028) | Soil microbial communities from Rifle, Colorado - Rifle CSP2_plank highO2_0.1 (SPAdes) (version 2) | ecosystem: Environmental > Terrestrial > Deep subsurface > Rock core/Sediment ... | reverse complement strand
TTTAATTTACCTTCGATAATTCAAGCAAGAAATGATGGCGTCTTGCCGAGAATAAAAAAAGTGATGAGTAAAGATTACTGTTACGCTGATATTGACTTGCAAAAATTAATGTCGCGACAATTTTCCGACAGCGTGCTATTGAAAGTCACTCAATCAGGGATTCTCAATGGTGTTAAATTAAGTACTGATATTTACTTATCGGGCAAAGTGTGTCATGCAACGACTGACATGAATATGCCCATCATTATCCCCATACCTCCTCGGCAAGTGAAAAGAGGTGATATTATTCCTTTGTCGATAGAGTACGTCATGGGCAAAGGTTTTCGTGATTTTAAAATAGTAGCTTAATCTCAAAGGAGAATGTAGAGTGGGACGTTGATACCACTTGCGCTTTGTGCGCAGGTGTGTTTTAATTGTGCTGGTTAAACCAACACGCCAAAAGGAGGCGCGAATGGACGTTCTTTTCGGTCTTGAGCAGACGATGCTTGCGGGTGTCGTTTCGTTCTTCGTTGCTATCCTCGCGGCTATTGTATATTCCTACAATTTGGCGAGAGGGCAACGTACTAGCTGCGTAACATGGATCGTCTGGGGGGTAGTGAGCGTCACAGCGTTCATCTTCCACTATGACGCATCCGAAAATTGGAACAGTAGGTGGATCCCACTCTTCTACGCCATTGTTCCGTTTTGGTACCTTGCTTTAGTTTGGCACCTCTACGGAGGGTGGAATTTCGAGAAGCGAGAGAGGGTTAGTCTTGTGCTAGCATTTTTCGTTTGGGTCGCGTGGATCGCAACCCAGTATTTCGAGATTACCTTCATGGCGATTGAAGGTCCACTCTTCATGATCGTGGCCGTGGATTCAATCGGCGTCTATACGGCGATTGAACACGCGCGTACCGGCGGCGAACATGTCAATCGTTGGTCGTGGGCACTGACATCAATAGCAACGGGCATCGGAGCTTTCTCCGTGTCCAACTGGGGATCCGCGGAAATGATTTATCCGGGGTACTTGGCACTCGCCATGCCACTTATTTTTATCACCGCGTATCGGCATACGGGTGGTTATAAACCACTCGTATATACACGGAAAGTACCCGGCTAGAAAACACTAATCCCGTCGCGTCATATATAATGAGACGCGACGGGAGAATTTATTTATGATTCCACAATTTCCAAATTTTAAGAAACTCGAACTAAAAGATAAGGATGAAATCTATAGACTGACCGCGCAATATCCGCCATATTCTGACTTTGATTTTGTCAGTATGTGGTCGTGGGATTTCAAAGAAGAAATACGGATTTCATCTCTCAATGGCAATCTCGTCGTGAAATTTACTGATTACGTAACGGGAGAGCCTTTTTATTCTTTTTTGGGAACGAAAGAAGTGAACGCAACAACAGACATACTACTCAAGAAATCTAGCGAAGAAGGTCTTGTACCGAGGCTAAAGCTCATTCCAGAAATTGTTATACATGAGCTTGATATGACGATTTTTTTGGCAAAGAGCGATCCTGATCATACTGATTACGTTTTATCCACGGATCTACTCGCAACGTATGAAGGATATGAATATGCCAGCAAGCGACGCGCTGTCAATCAATTCATTCACCACACTGAAAAAGCACGTTTTGCGATACTCGATCTTGAGTTGCCTGAAACGATTACAGAAATGACCAGGTTATTTTTGCTTTGGCTTGAGCAGAAAAATATATCCGTTGTAGAGGACCATGAATTTACCGCATTTCAGAGATGTCTTGAGTCACCATTTCGTTCAGAGCTTATTGCGGCGGGCTTGTACATAGATCAAATTCTCTCTGCATTTTGGCTTATTGGAAGTCTCGGCAATTCTTTTGCAATCAGCCACTTTGAGAAAGCAGATACAAAATCTCATATTGGGATTTTCCCGTATCTAAAACAACAGGCGGGGAAAGAACTACGCGAAAAGGGAATACGGTTTATCAACCTCGAGCAGGATCTCGGCATTCTGGGTTTGCGGCAGAACAAAAAATCATTTAATCCGGTTATGTTTCTTCAGAAATACGCTATAGAGGCCGTATCTCAAGCATAAAAAAGTAATCAACATCCTGGCTATTTACTTGGTAATTCTTGCTATAATGAATATCCTATGAATGGCAGAGTATTAGATTCTTGGAAATTCACAGTGAAGGATGTTGACTCCGGAAAACCATAGTATACTTGTTTTATGGATACTAGGGTTGCAAGAATAACCACTCCAGAACTCATCGCTGTCGGACTTTTTATTATCTTTACCGTCTGGTGGCTATACCTATATTTCTTCCATGATCTTACGCTGACGCAACACAATCTCTATTGGGCGGCATTGTATCAGACAGTTGCTATTTGGGGTGGGCTATTTGGTCTTATTTCCTCGCGGCGATGGGGAGGATACAGGAGTCTTATGGGCCAAGCCATTATTTTCTTTTCAGTAGGATTACTTTTCCAATCATTAGGTCAAACAGTCTTCAGTTACTACACTACACTAAGAGGCGTTGATCTTCCATATCCATCGCTTGCCGATGTCGGATATTTCGGAAGCGTCATTCTCTACATTCTCGGCATTTGGTGCCTCGCACGTGTTGCAGGCGTTGGAACTTCACTCCGAAATCTGGACAGCAAACTTTTCACACTGCTCGTACCGTTTTTAGCATTAATCGCGAGCTACGGACTCTTTTTAAGAGGGTACGTTTTCGATTGGAGTGCGCCTCTGCGAGTTATTCTCGATTTCGGATACCCTTTGGGCGAGGCAATTTATGTCTCAATCGCCGCACTTACGCTCGTGCTATCATGGAATTTGCTTAGGGGCATCATGCGCTGGCCACTCGTTTTCGTCATGATAGCCCTTATCGCACAGTACATTGCTGAATTTAATTTCCTCTACCAAGCCCTTAATGAAACATGGATCAATGGAGGGTATGGTGATTTTCTATACCTGTTGGCATACTTCTTAATGGCGCTTAGTCTGGCCCTTATCTATAAGACAATTGACGCACATCGCACGTAAATAACGACATATGAGACCGTTAGACAATATAGCTTTACGGATCATCAAAGAGCAGGAGCTCGTTATAGGGCCTCTTGCCTGGTCCGAGGCGCAAAAAGTGCAGGGTATCAAGGTTGTTAATGCAAAAAATGGCGACGTCAGGTTGGAGAACGGCGACCCGATGGGAATAGTAGACAATCTGGTAGCGCAGTACGAAAAGCTGTTCGGCCGGGCGTCACACGAAGTGTGCAAGGAAGCAGTGGCCGATCTCGTAGCAAGTTTCCCAAGAGAAGAGATACCAATGAGTTTGCGCGCATAGAGTGTTATAATGCACTTCTATGGCAGTGAGGCCGCCAAGCAAGAGCATCGCAGAATATCAGGCGGAATTGAAGGCATTAGGAGAAGAAATGTACAATCATTCACTTGAGCTCGTTCGTCTAAAGAGAGAATTAGAAATCGCAAACCGAGAACAAGAATCACTGCTTCACTTCATCAGCCATGAGGTCAAAGGATATCTCACAAAAAGCGAAGCCGCCTTTGCATCCATTACAGAAGGGGATTACGGGCACATTCCGGAGAAGCTGAAAACAATGTCATGGGCGGCCTTGAGCGAGGTGCGCAAGGGGGTCGCAACGGTGATGGACATCCTCGAAGCAGCCAATTTCAAGAAAGGGACCGTCGCATACGCGAAAAAGAAATTCGATCTCCGTGCGGCTATTCGCGATGTCGTGAGCCAGCTCGAGCCGGCTGCAACGGAAAAAGGCCTTACGATAGAACTTTCTATAGGAGAAGGGGAGTTTCTCTTTGAGGGCGACGAAGATAAACTGAAGCGGCACGTGCTCCGGAATCTCATAGATAACGCTATCAAATACACCCCGAGGGGCGTAGTGAAAGTCGTGTTGACCGATGGCAGTGTTATTCGCTTCATTGTGGAGGACAACGGCATCGGCATTACCCCGGAAGATATGAAGAATCTCTTCACCGAAGGCGGACACGGCAAAGATTCCATCAAGACCAACGTACATTCCACCGGCTACGGCCTCTACATCGCGAAGAAAATCGTCGAAGCCCACGGCGGGAAAATCTGGGCAAAGTCCGATGGGCAGGACAAGGGGGCGCGGTTTGTTGTGGAACTCCCGCTGACTTGATGCGATTTGCGCGTCTCTAGTATCGCGCTACACTGCTTGTATGAAAGGAAAAAAGCCGAGGAAGAAAGTGACGACGATCGAAGGCCTTGCCGAATTGATGGTCGGGGAATTTGGGCGGGTAGACAGTCGTCTCGATACTATGGACGGTCGTCTCGATACTATGGACGGTCGTTTGGATACCATAGAAGAACACTTGTCGAATATAGAAGGTGAGCTACGAAGCATACGCCTGTCTATCACCGAAATCGAGAAACGTTTGGACACGCTCGAAGAATCGGTGGGGAACATGAGAGGATACTCAAAAGAAATCGACGGCCTGCGCGCGCAAGTGCGCGCTCTCGAAGCGCGAGTCGCAAAATGCGAAGCGGTCAAGCGATAATTCTCGCAAGGTCAGCGCGCACTCCATCGGCTATAGTCTCCACCCCGCACCAAAGATCTCATGGAGTGTATTTCTGTCATGCACTACAATATATCGTAGTGGGTTACTATACCTGCGTATCGGAGTTCGTTGATTTTGATACGGGGCACGGCATCGCGAAGAAAATTGTGGAAGCCCACGGTGGCACAATCTGGGCAGAGTCCGATGTGCAAGACAAGGGCGCGCGGTTTATCGTCGAACTGCCAACAATAGTCTCTTGAATATCTGGAACTCTCTAACCCAATCTACTTACCAGCGTGTCTCTATAAGTGAAAGATTTGGAATTTTGAGTTCGAACATTTCTTTAACCGATAACTTTTTCTCAAGACGGAGAATGCTCCGTATTACACCGCTACTCGTAACAAAAATAATCACTTTCCCGGAAAGCAACTCTTTTTTTACGTTGAGAAGGAGTTCGGAGACACGCTTTGCAAGCATCTCATATGATTCACCCCGGGGCGGTTTGTGAATAAACCGCCTTGTATAATCAGAAGCGAGCTCATCTTGGCCATAAATGTCTATATACAATCTCCCCTCATGTATCCCTCCGTCTCGTTCATTTAACCTCTGGTCTTGACGCATCTCTACATCTGGGAAACGCCTTGCGATAGCATCTGCTAAAAAACGAGTTCTTTCATTTTCAGCGAAATAAATCACATCCACATGTTCAAGTTTAAGTGCTTCGACAAATTCCAACGTCTCGGCTCTACCTTTTTTTGTAACTCGACTATCTAGTCGACCCTGGAAACGTCCTTCGACGTTCCACTCCGTTTCGGGGTGTCGCAACAAGTAGAGCGTTTTTTCCTCTGCAGGTACGGTCATGTCATTCGGACATTAAGTTCAGTGACAGAGTGTTTAATGTTTCGCAGAAGTCCCTTTTTAATATCTTCTTTTATATTTTCACCACCTTGTGTGTTTGTATATTGTTCTAGCGGAGCGCGGTACTTCTCCGTATGTATTAGATTGAGCTCTCTAATTGACCTAAATAATACGACTCGCCAAAAATAGATTTGTTGAGAGACGTCCTCGAAAGCCGCGTGGTCCAATACTAGATTCTTGAAAATTTCTTGCTTGCCCTCGTCCAAACAGAGCAAGCTGTACATTCGTCCCTCGTCCCACTCCCGTCGTGCGACGCCAAGTGTCTCAAGATCGAGCATGTTTACAAATATCTTGTTTTCTACCTTGACCGTTCGCCAATTACTCGAATTCGCGTCTTTATGTTGCACCACTCTCGGTATATCCTGAATGTACTTCTGTGATTTGGTGAACAAATCAGCCAACTCTTTTTGTCCAACGATGTTCTCCACATCCTCTTTTATAAGGTCATATGCCTGATTCACAAACATAAGGACAGCCGAGAGCGCTTCTTCGTCCTCCTCCTCAAAATGTTGAGCGGGTATGGTAGTAGCGATAGAATCCAAGGCGGCCAGGAATGCAATAAAAGAAGGATTTGGATCAGGATCGGTGTATGCTCCAAAGTGTTCTGCAATGTCAAAAGCGTGGAAGTTGGGGATTCGTGTCACTCCAACATATAACCCTTCATCACTGGTAATCTGTCTTGTTTCAAGAAGCGTTGGAAACATCACTCCTTTTTGTTCAAGTTCTTTTCTGAATGTATCGATAATTTTGTAATGCTCTTGCTCTTTTTTATTTTCAAGTTTGTAAAATATATCGCCTGATGAATCCAAAAATATCTTGTTCCTGTTTGTCGCTCCTTGCAGTAAGGGTAATCGCTCCAAGTCGTCTTCTTTAGACCCTCCGGGTTTCTTTCCAGACTCTAATCCCATTAACCACAATGTATCATGTCCTAACATATTTTCTAGAAAAAGCATTTATAATATAAACGCGCACTCTACCGGGGACTTAGAATTTGTCGCATTTTCTGCTATACTTAGGCCATATATGCGGAAATTACTGACCGGGCTTCAGCCATCCGGAGCGCTTCACATAGGGAATTATTTCGGCGCACTTAAGCCGTTTGCCGATATGTACGGAGAGTATGAGAGTTATCTCATGGTCGCCGACTATCACGCGCTGACCACTCTCAAGAACCCGGAAGAGCTTCGAAAGAATATCCTCGATATCGTGCGCGACTACGTCGCGGCCGGCATAGACCCAAAAAAGCTGGTCATATTTCAACAGTCACAAGTGCCGGAACACACTGAACTCACGTGGGTACTCAACACGCTCGTCACGATGTCTTTTCTTGAGCTTGCTCATGCCTATAAGGACAAAGAAGCGCGAGGACTCGAGACGAATGTCGGGCTCTTTGATTATCCAATTCTCATGGCGTCTGACATACTTCTCTACGATACCGACATCGTACCGGTCGGACAAGATCAGCGACAGCATCTGGAATACACACGTGATATAGCAGGTAAATTTAACAATGCATATGGAGAGACGTTTAAGTTACCGACAGCGCAAATACTCGAGAACGTCGCTATCGTCCCCGGCACCGACGGCAAGAAGATGAGCAAAAGTTATCGTAACACTATCCCTCTTTTCGGAACTAAGGCCGAGCTTGTGAAATCAATCATGAGTATTGTCACCGATTCTAAAGGCGACCAACCTGAGAATGTCTATGAAATTCATAAGTTGTTTAGAAGTGAATCAGATCTCGCGCCGCTTTACGACGCCAATAAAGGCGGCTACAAGGCACTCAAGGACGCTCTCATTGCAGACATCGAGGCCATCGTGGGACCAATGCGCGAGAAGCGGGCGAGTATTTCTGACGAAGAAGTGCGGCGCATCTTGAAAGAGGGGAGCGAAAAAGCGCGTGAGACAGCTTCAGTTAAAATGAAAGAGGTGCGAGAAAAAATCGGCGTGTCACTACAATAACACTATGGATCGAACATACATTAAGGATCTTTCGAGTCATGTCGACAAAACCGCCACCATCATGGGGTGGGTCTCTGTGCGACGCGACCAAGGAAAAATGGTCTTTTTTGATATTCGTGACATGACAGGCATTGTGCAAAGCGTTGCCCTTCCGAAAAGCAATGCGATTACTATAGCCAAAGAGATTCGCACTGAAGACGTAGTTGCGGTAACTGGCCTTGTAAAAAAGCGTCCAGAGAAAAACATTCAGAGCGAAAGACAGGGCGGCGATATCGAACTCGTTATCGAAGCCATTGAAATACTAAACCCCGCTAACACATTGCCATTTTCTATTTCGGAGGACACTTCTGGTATCAACGAGGAGACGCGATTGCGATACCGATATATAGATTTAAGGAGTGAACGCATGCAAAAAAACATCCGTCTTAGGAGTACTTTTGTTCAATCCTGTCGCGAATATCTCTTCGAGAATGACTTTACCGAGATTGAGACACCTCTTTTGACTGAGTCCACTCCTGAAGGCTCTCGCGATTTTGTCGTCCCATCGCGACTGCACCCGGGTAGTTTCTATGCTCTGCCACAATCACCCCAACAGTATAAACAACTTCTTATGGTCGGAGGATTCGAGCGTTATTTTCAAATAGCGCGCGCGATTCGCGATGAAGATCTGCGCGCTGATCGCGGGTTCGAACACTCTCAGGTAGACATCGAAATGTCTTTCGTTGAACAAGAAGATGTTATGAATCTCGTGGAAGAAATGATGACGAAGAGCGTTGAGAAAATGGGTTATACAGTAAAAGAGAAGCCGTTTCCGCGTTTTACTTACGCGGAAGCAATGGAGAAATTTGGTGCTGACAAATTTGATCTACGAACTCCCGAGGAAAAAGAGAAGGGAATTCTTGCTTATGCGTGGGTCTACAAATTCCCATTCTTCGAAAAGACTGATGGTGGAAAATGGACATTCACGCACAATCCATTTTCGATGCCTATCGCAGAACACGTTGAACAACTTCTAAAAAAAGAGAACGTAGGCGAGATACTTACTACTCAGTATGATCTGGTGTGCAACGGCTACGAAACTGGCGGTGGCTCAATACGTGCGCACAAACCGGAAATACTGAAAGCTGTTTATGAAGTAATGGGTTATTCCGAAGAAGAGACTCGGGAGAGAATCGGGCACATGCTGGAAGCTTTCGCATATGGAGCACCTCCTCATGGCGGAATTGCGCTCGGCATTGAACGCAACATTATGAATCTCTCCGGAGAAGGATATTTGCGTGATGTACAAGCGTTTCCAATGACGCGCGGAGGTCAGACTTCAGTAATGAAAGCGCCTAAATCACTGACGCCAGAGCAGCTAGCTGAACTCGGCATCAAAATCGACAAGAAAAAATAGCATGCCCACGCACTGGCTTTGCCTTAATTCTGCGCGAAGACGTATCATCAAAGCCAACTTATAGAGCAATGAACCACATATGTATGGAAACCAGTCGTATTAACGTTAATAAGCCAAGGCAAGGTTAGTGTGCGGGTATGAAGTCTTCATTTACTATCCAAGCGGCCGCGTTCCAAGGGCCACTTGAAACGCTTCTTAACCTAATCGAAGAGCGTAAACTCTCCGTGTCTGAAGTGTCGCTTGCGGAAGTGTGTGATGCATACTTAGCATACGTGGAGAAACTACCAGAACTTCCTCTAGGAGAGACGGCTCAATTCATCCTCGTTGCATCCACCTTGCTTCTCATAAAATCTCGCACCCTTCTTCCCATGCTCTCGCTTTCAGAAGAAGAAAAGGAGAGTGTGGAAGAGCTAGAGCGCCGTCTTGCGCGATATGCACTCGTGCGAAAAGCGGCGAAACTCTTGCGCCGTCTGTGGGGACAAACTCCGCTTATTCTTTCAACGCGGGCGCCAATACGTGAGCCCGTGTTTGCTCCTGCTGAGGCGACCCTAGAGCGTATCAATAATATCGCCAAACGGCTCGTATCTATGCTCCCAAAGCCCGAGAAGCTCGCCCAGGTCGCCGTAGCACCAGTTCTTGCCTTGGAAGATGTTATAACGAGCTTGAAGGGCCGCATCGCATCCGCCTTGAAAGCTCGTTTCAGCGAACTAACGCGCTCCCGCAACAAACAAGAAAAGATTGTCTACTTCCTCGCCACACTGGAGTTGGTGCGCTCGGGCTCGATAAGCGCGACTCAAGAGCGGCTTTTTGAAGATATAATGCTTGCTGCGGAAACAACGGGAATACCCCGTTATGGCGCATGAGCGACAGTTTACGGTTGACAGTTTACAGTTTACAGAAAATGCAAATGCATAGATGCGTATGAACGAAGAGATAATTACAGGAACATTGTCCCAACGTGTAGAAGCGCTACTCTTCGTGGAAGGCGGTGCTATGGCACGCCGCAAACTCCTCTCGCTCCTTGGATGCAAAGAAGACGAGTTTGCTTCAGCGCTTCAGGGGCTGAGCGAACAATTACAGGAAAGAGGAATATCTCTCATTCAAACAGACAACGAGGTAAGTCTTGCTGTTTCAAAAAGCACGTCAGGAGCCGTGCGGGAGGCCTTTGAGCGTGAACTTTCGCGGGATATCGGCGACGCGGGTCTCGAGATAATTTCTATCATACTTTACGCTGGTCCGTCTACGCGCGCAAAGATAGATTACATACGTGGTGTCAACTCATCTTCCACTTTACGCACACTTCTTGCTCGCGGACTCTTGGAGCGCGAAGGAAATCCCAATGACGCACGTGAGTATCTTTACAAACCGACGGTAGAGCTCTTGGCACATCTCGGCGTCTCGAACATGAACGAATTGCCTGATTATGTTACGATAGCCACCGAGCTGAAGAATTTTGAACATCATGGAGACGCAGAAAGAGCAACCGAGTAAAATTATAGACGAAAACCGTCAGCTTTCTCAGCTTCCTTTCGGCAATGTACTGGGCGCGGGATTATTAGCAGTTCTTTTTTTTGGCGCGCTTGCAATCACTGCAGTATATATTTTCCCCCTGGAGAATCCTGAATCTCAAGTTGCGGCAGCCGCAACCGTTTATAACCCGTACGAGAACATGACACTTGCCGCAACAAGTGCCATCGTCATTGATCTCACGAACGGGAAAACCCTCTATTCTCTGAATCCGGACACCCAATTGCCGTTGGCATCTTTGACTAAAATTGCTCTTGTGCTTGCAGTGTCTGAAGTTCTGCCTCCAGACGACATTCTTCTTGCAAAACGCGACATTACAAGTGCAGGTGGCGCACAGATCTTACCAGCAGGTGAGCTTTGGCGGGTGCAAGATATTATCGACGCCGTTCTTGTAACGTCGTCGAATAACGGCGCAGAGCGTCTTGCGGAGGCAGCAAATGGGTTTCTGCACGAACGTTTCCCGGAAGTACCCGACGACAACGTAACCTTGTGGCGCATGAATGCTCTTGCCCAAGATCTAGGACTCAAACAGACATATTTTCTAAGCGTGAATGGTCTCGACGTGTCAGAAACGCTCGCAAGCGCGTACGGTTCCGCACGTGACATGGCCACTCTTTTCACTCACGCATTTGAAACGAAATCAGCGGTATTCTCCGGAACAGCACGAGAGGAAAGCTTGTTTACTTCGGTCAACGGAGCTCAGGGGTCAGTTGCCCGTAATACGAACGAACTCGCAGGAATCATACCCGAGCTTATCATGGGAAAGACGGGATTCACGGATTTAGCAGGAGGAAATCTTGTTGTGATATTCGACGTCGGTATCGTGCACCCTGTTGTTGCAGTAATTTTAGGTTCAACGCAAGAAGGCAGGTTTGAAGACATGCAAAAACTCGTGAATGTGACTCGATTCTTGATTGCCACAGAATAGGGTAGGTTTCCACACTTTTCATAAAGGGCTCTCCTCTGCGCCGTACGCTATACTATACATATGCTTCCCGACATAGTGAGGGTTCTCGTTCCAGCTACAGCATCTTTCATCCTTGGCATAGCGATTACACCGCTTCTAACCCTTTATCTTTACAAATATAAAGCTTGGAAAAAACGCCCGGGAAAACAAGCACTAGACGGCACTGAAGCTCTTGAATTCAATCGTCTTCACGAAAAACACGAAGTGCGTGCGCCGAGGATGGGCGGCATTGTAATATGGGGAAGTGTAGCTCTTACAATTCTTGGCATTGCGCTTTTTGCTCGATTCGTTCCCGATTCTGGTCTCCTCAAGCTGGATTTCCTTTCGCGCAATCAGACATGGATACCGTTTGCGACACTCCTAATAGGTGCCTTCGTCGGCATTGCAGATGACGTTCTTACTATTAAGGTAGGCGGTCGAGGAGTGCCCCTCTCTCTGCGACTATCTCTCGTTGTCCTTCTGTCATCTTTCATTGGTTGGTGGTTCTGGGAGAAACTCGATGTCACAGCTGTCAACATACCGTTCGGAGTGCCCCTAGAGATCGGATGGCTTGTCATTCCGCTTTTCATCACCATATCGCTTGCCCTTTATGCCTCTGGTGTCATTGATGGCATAGACGGACTCTCTGGAGGTGTTTTCGGTTCGATATTCGCTTCCTATGCCATCATAGCTTTCGCTCAAGAGCAGATAAATTTGGCGGCGTTTTCAGCCGCCGTTCTTGGCGGGATCCTAGCTTTCTTATGGTTCAATATTCCTCCTGCACGCTTTTATATGTCGGAAACAGGAACAATGGCACTCACGCTCACGATAGCAACTCTAGCTTTCATGACCGACTCTCTGGGTGGGGGAGTCGGTATCGCGGTCCTCCCTGTTATTGGTGCTCTACTAGTGGCAACCGTGTTTTCCAACATAGTACAAACAGTGTCCAAGAAATTCTTCGGCAAGAAAGTTTTCCGCATTGCACCCTTACATCATCATTTTGAAGCAATAGGATGGCCTGCTTATAAGATCGTTATGCGCTATTGGGTGCTTTCTGTTGTGTTTGCGTTCGCGGGTGTTATTCTAGCGCTCGCTTCCATTTAGATATATGTCCAGACGAACCCTCCGCGTGGACAAACCACTGGCAATACTGCTCGCTCTTCTTGTTGGAAGTGGTCTATTCATATTTTCCTCGGCTCTCTTTGGGCCACTCGCACGCGGTGTTTCGCATATTTCTTCAGTTGCCTTCAATCACATTGTTCTCGGTGTTGGCGCAGGACTAATTGCATTACTCGCGGCGAGTTTCATCAACTACCGCACATGGCGCCGTTTTGCACCGCATCTCTTCATACTTGCGCTTGTCGCAACCGCGCTTGTCTTTGTGCCGGTCCTAGGCTTCGAACATGGAGGTGGAAGGCGATGGATAGTTATCTTTGGATTCACATTCCAGCCTTCTGAAGCCCTCAAAATAGGGACAATCTTTGCGGCCGCCGCATATTTTTCTCTTATTCAAACCCGGATATTACAGATTCCGTATGGTCTTGGAGGTTTTCTTGCACTTTTATCTTTTCCCTCGGCACTTCTTATTCTTCAGCCTGATGTCGGAACTTTGGGCATCATCATACTTTCGACTGGTACTGTGTTTCTCGTAGCTGGAGCCCGTTTGCGGGACGTAGCAATTCTGTTATGTATCGGAATCATTGTTATCTCAACACTTGCGGTTTTCAAACCGCATGTCCGCGATCGCGTAGAGACTTTTTTCAACCCCTCGCGAGCACCACAAGCAGAAGGATGGCAAGTCAGGCAATCTCTGATAGCTATCGGCTCTGGTGAGCTTACGGGACGCGGATTTGGACAGAGCGTCCAGAAATTTACCTATTTACCTGAACCGATGGGAGATTCAATCTTTGCAATAGCGGGAGAGGAATTCGGTTTCATCGGAGCGGCGTCCATTATCGGGCTTTTTCTTACGTTCGCCTTGCGCGGCTTTGCGATAGCTTCTCGCGCCGCGGATCCCTTTGGAGCACTCCTCGCGGTCGGCATCTCCTCATATCTTTCTATAGAAGCGTTCATTAATATCGCAGGAATGCTGGGCGTCATGCCTCTCACGGGAGTGCCTTTGACCTTCATAAGCCAAGGGGGAAGCGCCATGCTCATCTCGCTCTTCTCCGCGGGAGTCCTTCTCAATATCTCCAAATACGCCCGCCACACGAAATGAGGTTTCCGCGACTTCTAATGGGGTGCTAAAATAGTCGAATGCGAATCGTGCTTACAGGAGGAGGGAGCGGGGGGCACTTTTATCCTCTCGTAGCGGTAACCGAGGCCCTGGAGGATTTCGTAAAAGAACACAAGCTGATAGAGCCAGGACTTTTTTATGTCGGCCCACCGCCCTTTGATGCCACTGCTCTTATCGAGCACGAAATAACGCATATACTGAGCTCCGCGGGCAAGAGACGTCATCACCCAAGCATCCTCAATGTCTTTGACATATTCAAGACAGGATGGGGAATAATTCAGGCAACTATCGGACTTTTTCGACTCTATCCAGACATCGTGTTCTCTACGGGAGGATATGCGGCATTCCCAACGCTATGCGCTGCACGACTTTTGCGGATTCCCGTCGTCATATATGACGCGGATGTGATGCCTGGCCGTGTGTCGATGTGGTCGGCACATTTCGCACGCTGGATAGCGCTTGCACATCCCGACGCGGCCGAGAAATTTCCCAAGAAATATATAGAAAAAATAGCCCGTACTGGTCATCCAATACGCAAAGAGATACTTCTCGTGGCGAAAGAAGGGGAGTATGAGTTTTTGAAACTTGACCGCACCGTACCGACCGTCTTCATAATGGGTGGCTCACAAGGTGCGGTTGCCCTCAATGAAGCCACTCTAAACGCACTACCAGAACTCCTGGAAAACTACAATGTAGTTCATCAAACGGGGAAGATGAATTTAAAAGAAGTAACTGATATCGCATCCGTTGTCCTCAAAAATTCGCGACACGCTGATCGCTATCGTCCTTTTGGCCTTTTGAATACGCTCGCCATGCGCATGTCGGCAGGTGCGGCAACTCTCATTGTCTCGCGCGCGGGAAGCGGCTCTATCTTCGAGATAGCAACGTGGGGCATTCCGGCCATTCTTGTTCCGATACCGACTGATATATCCCGTGACCAGACGGAAAATGCATTTTCGTACGCGCGCGCGGGGGCCGCGACGGTCTTGGAGCAGAAAAACCTAGCACCGCATCTCCTTATTGCTGAGATTCGTCGCATCATGGAAGACGTGGGACTTCAAAAAAGGATGGGGGAGGCCGGGAAGGTGTTTGCGCGGCCGGATGCTGCGCAAAAAATAGCTAAAATCATCATCGAGACGGCTCTTGAGCATCAGTCAGTATGATTCGAAAGGTGCGAGTCAGATATCCTCCGAGCCCGACCGGATTTTGTCATGTCGGGACAGCACGCATGGCGCTCTTGAATTTCTTGTTCGCCAAAAAGCATGGAGGCGCAATTGTTTTTAGAGTTGAGGATACAGATAAAGAACGGAGCAAGAAAGAATATGAAGATGACATCATAGAAAGTTTTAGATGGCTCGGCCTTTCGTGGGATGAGTTCTATCGTCAATCTGAACGTACGGAAGTGTATCGAGAGGCGATTAAAGATCTTATCGACACGAATAAGGCCTACGTTTCGGAAGAGGAAAGTAAAAAAGAGCCGGGAGAAAAGGTCCGCGTCGTGCGATTGCGGAATCCCGGAACACGCATAACGTTCGTCGACATAATTCGGGGCGAGATATCCTTTGACACCACCGAGCTCGGCGATTTTACGATCGCACGAAATCTCGAGGCTCCGCTATACCATCTTTCTGTTGTCGTAGATGACGAAGCGATGGGGATTACGCACATCATCCGTGGCGAAGATCATATCTCCAACACGCCGCGACAAATCCTCATTCAAGAGGCCCTGGGTTATTCACGGCCGCAGTATGCGCACTACCCATTACATTTGGCTATGGACCGGTCCAAGCTTTCGAAGCGTAAAGGCGATGTCGCAATTCGCGACTACCGGGGAAAAGGCTATCTTCCTGAAGCCCTGCGAAATTATCTTGCTAACTTAGGATGGACGCCGCCGTCAGAACGCGAAATCCTTACACTCGACGAGATGGTCGCGGAATTTGAACTCACAGACGTACATAAAAGCGGCGCAGTGTTCGACGTTGAGAAACTTCGCTGGTTCAATCGTGAATATCTCTTACAACTCTCTGAAGACACATTTCAAAAAGAATCTATCTTCAAACTACGAGAGACCCTCACGGCACGAGGTGTGAAGTGGGATGAGAGGATCGCATCGTCGCTTGCACCGATTTTACGCGAACGCATTAGTACGTGGGGTGATATCCATACGCTCGCCGTAGAAGGAGAATTCGACTACTTCTTTACCAATCCACATATCGATCCTGTGCTCGTTCCAGGTAAAAGAAGTGACGCAGAAACGGCGACAAAACACCTCACAAAAATCAAAAAAATGCTTTCGACTCTCAGCGTGAGAGAGTTCGCGAATGCCGAGAGTATAAAAGCATCCGTATGGGAGTATGCGACAAAAGAGGGAAGAGGGTCTGTTCTGTGGCCCTTTAGATATGCTCTAACGGGGCGTGAGCGCTCTCCTGACCCGTTCATTGTAGCCGCCTTGATAGGAAGAGAGGCAGTTCTTGAGCGTATTGACATAGTTAAGGAAGTATTGCAGAGACCATGACTGCACGTGCTCGAATTCATTTAGCTCTTCTTGCCATCGCTGTCTACACAGTGTTCTTTCTACCCCCGCACGCATTCGGAGAGACCGCTTCAGAGATACGACAACAGATAGAGGAACATAACACGCAGATTGAAGAGCTGAATAAAGAAATAGCCGCATTCGAAAAAGAATTGTCTGAAGTGGGTAAACAAAAACAAACACTTCAGAGCACCCTGTCTCAGATAGACTTGTCGCGTAAAAAGCTTAGTGCATCCATTAGCGTAACAAAAAATAAAATCGGCACTATTCAGCTTGAGCTACAGAACCTTTCCCGAGATATCGCGAGTACTGAAGATTTGATACAGATAAATGAAAGCGGTCTTGGCGAGACTATCCGTCGTCTAAATGAGGCAGAAGCACGCAGCCTTGCTCTTACACTACTTTCGACAGACGGTTTTGCGTCACTCTGGAATGACATGGATGAAACGCGGCGCATTCAGGGCGCGATGAAAACCGACTTAGAGAGACTATCAGTGGAAAAAAGTTCTCTAGCGGACACAAAAGACGCCACAGAGAAGAAGCGGGCGGAGCTTCTCGTCCAGCAAAGAAATCTGGTTGCCCAACAAGGTGCGCTCGATGCAACACGACGCGCGCAGGCCGACCTTCTTGCCCAAACAAAATCGCAAGAGTCGAGCTACCAAGCATTGCTCCTTGAAAAACAAGCCGCTAAAACTTCGTTTGAGCAAGCGCTGGAAGGCCTCGAGTCAAAACTGGAGTTCGTGTTGGATCCTTCTCGTGTACCGCCTGTGGGTAAGGGGATACTGCGCTGGCCTGTAGATAATGTCTTTATTACCCAAGAATTCGGCAAAACCTCTTCTTCTGGTCGGCTATACGCTTCCGGCACCCACAACGGCGTGGACTTTCGTGCATCAATCGACACACCTATCAAAGCGGCGCTCGGCGGGACGGTAATAAGTACTGGAAACACCGATGGTGGCGGATGTTGGTCGTACGGCAAGTGGGTGTTGGTAAAACATGGAAATGGCCTCACAACACTCTATGCGCACCTTTCCAACATAAGTGTCTTTTCTGGGGAAACTGTTGCCACAGGGCAAATAATCGGCTTCAGCGGGTTCACAGGATACGCAACCGGACCGCACCTACACTTCACCGTTTTCGCCTCTGATGGTGTTCAGGTAAAGAATTTAGGGAGTTGGTATAAAGAGAACGGCCTGCCTGCAACAACAGCATGCGCCAAAAAAGGGGCTATTATTCCGGTGGCGGCTCAGAGTGCATACTTGAATCCGTTTGACTATCTCTAGAGCATGTTTGAAAACTGTTTACCGTAAGCGAGTGCGCATATTGCCCGAGAGAACATCGCGTGGGAGGCTCTCAAGTTGTCATGACATCTCGCAGTGGTGATACAGAGTCCGTTTGCTACCTGCGTCCTATTCGGGGCGGGCAATATGTAGCGAGCGTAGGTTTTCAAACATGCTCTAAAAACATTTCCAGGATTTCGGCTCCTTCCACTCCACGATGTGCATTGCACGCAATTCTATCTTGGACGCTTTGCGAAGTAGTCGCACGTTTTTTCTCGGAACGATAGGGAAGTGTTTACTGTTGTCCAATTTCTCTGCAAGCCAAAACAGATTTTCTTCAGCGGTGACCCAACGCTCCGGAGCGAATCGCCGCAGATCAAAAGGTTTGGAATACGCAAGGAGTGACTTACGTCCATCGTCCCACATTATGTACTCGTGGAAATACGACATCGCAAGTTCTCTTATCGTCTTATAAACAGGGTCGCGCCAGCGCAACATCGTGTGATTAGTCTTGGAGATAGCGCCCCAATAGCCGTTGCTCTGAAAAAGTGCGACAACATGATCTTCGTCATCTGAAATTGTTTGGAGATCCAAGAGTAGGGGAGAGTGTCCGTGATACATAAGCGCGGTAGCGGCGAGTAACGCTCCCTCAAAGCAGTGCGCTGTTTTTTTCCGCAAGACCATTCTAGGCGACATGTATGTTTCTCCGTGCGTCTCGAAATTCATCGGCAGAGCATCAAGATAATCCTGGATTTTCTGCGGAGTAGTAAGCTGTTTTAATACGGAGCGCTCGTGTGGCGTAAGAATAGACTTTAGTCGTTTTGTGAGCATTCCCGAATCATAACAAGATTGATGCCCGCCCCGAAGCTGTGGGGGCGGGCATCTGGTCCTTGGTGGGTGCCGGGGCGGCGTCAGCTAGTCATATGCCCTACAGGATATAATCCTCGACTCGGAAGTTTTCCCTTCTCACACTGGACATTATAGGCCTCAAGCTTTCCGGGACACTTCTCACTCTTTCGGATGTAGAAAGAAAAAAATCCCGTGCCCATTTTGTCGAGAGGCTTCCGCACACCTTTCAGCGTCTCCCTGGCGACGTTCCGGCAAAGGAATATACCTTTACCTGCAGGAAGGTCCGGTGGGGGATTCCCCTTAATGTCTTTTGGGTTTATAAAAAACCCATATCCTCCTCCGCCCTTTGCAACACAAAATGTTCCGAAATATCTCTCCGGCCTCTCCTCCATTTTTTGCCCTCTTTTTTGGCTGGTCGGTTGTAAGTCTGAAAGAACCGCCTTTTCCTCCAGAACTCTTGAACACCACAATTGACGCTCAAGACACTGGAGGAAAACTAAGGGTATTTAACCTTAATTTGCCCAAGAAGTCAAACGAGGGATACCCAAGCCGTAGCATGACACTAGCACTTCGTCGTAAAAGATATATTGTGCGACGCTCATTACCATAGCAAGCAAGTCTCTTTAAGTGCCCAAAACACCACTACCCTATCAGCGTCGTCCTAAGTAATTTATTTGCTGGCAACTCTTTCTATTGCACGCAATACTTCAAGGGGCAGTGCAAAGACAACAGTGTTCGATTGGTCCGATGAAAGATCGTTGACTGTTTGGAGTGTACGCAAATGAAGCGCTCCAGGAGCAGCTGAAAGCATATTGGCGGCTTTGGCCAAATTTTCGGCCGCGATCACCTCCCCTTGCGCTTTTATGATGACGGCTCGTTTTTCACGTTCCGCCTCCGCCTGCTTTGCAATGGTGCGCTCCATATCGGCCGGAAGCGCAACATCTTTCAGCTCAACGTTGGAAACTTTGAGACCCCACGGATCGGAAGCTTCGTCTACGATTTTTCGAATGCGCTCCGATATCTTCTCACGAGAAGCAAGAAGCTCGTCGAGCTCCACTTCTCCCACCGCATTTCTCATTGTCGTCTGCGCAAGTTGTCTCATCGCATAAATAAAATCTTCGACTTCAAGAATGACTTTCGCGGCATCCGCTACTTTGTAGTAAATGACAGCGTTCACACCCACAGAAATATTGTCCTTGGTAATGGCTTTCTGCTCAGGCACGTCCACGGCCTTCACGCGCATGTCGACCTTTCGTAATTGTTGAAACACGGGAATAACTATTCGCCAACCCGGCTCTTTTATGCCGGTAAATCGGCCCATAAGGAACATGACCCCTCGCTCATACTGATTAACCTGTCTAATGACCGCGAAAAGAATGAGAATCGCAAGGGCCGCAAATGAGAGTGTGATGTACATATGGACAACTTACCACGGGAGCTTGAATTCCGAAAATTCAGGTAAGAGTTTACGGCCGTATAGAATCCTGGAGATGACCTCTGCGTGCGACAGGGCACCCGTAAGCGCATTATGTGGCGTTGGTTCTTCCGGAATGCCGACATACTTCATAGCCGCATCCAGATCCAAAGCCGAACGACGGTGCAAAATAGGGGGCTGAATCCCCCTCCCTATCATGTGCATATATGCGAGCGTATGCACATCAATCGTACGAAACGCGAACGGCCAGTCGGTGTGTAGGGCGCGCTCTGCGGCCGCTTTCAAGAAATCTCGGTCAAAGGAGACATTTTGACTGGCCAATGTACATTCTTCCACCCCCTCGCTCCACCGGAGGAAGGCGTGCGTAAGCTCTGCCTCGCTCTGTTTTTTTGGGTCGGTGATTTGATCCTTCGTAAACCCGTTCACTGCAAGCGCTTCGTCCATAATATGCGCTCCGTCCCATACGCGGCACTCTTCATAAAAACGGTTCGACGGGTTCTTAAAATCCAGCGCTCCTACAGATACGATAGAATGCTTTTGTGGCTCTGTTCCGGAGGCCTCGACATCGACAACTAGCATAAGAACAGTATATAGGGATTCAGGCTCAATGTACTTCTTGACATAACTGATAAAACTGGTATTATTTCTTTGGAACTCGGCAATCCTGCTGACCATAACCGAAAGGAGAAGAGCTATGGGAGCTCGCTTCGTAACTGACACAAACAATGGCGTGACCGCGTTAATGCCAGTCGAGTGGTACGAGCGCATTTACGAGACTGACGAATTTGTCGATGCGGACGTGAACGCGATCGACTGGTCCACCGCAATCCAGAAGGGTTTGTGCATCTTCACGTTCTGTAGTGCGCGGCGCCTCATACGCAACCCACGCGAGATGCGCTACTTCACGGGAACTAGCGAGGACATGGAGCCGTTGCTCAGGAATCTGGGAAGTGACTTCTCTGAGCTTTTCCCGAAGTCCTTCTTGGTTCCGTTCTCAAACGGATGGGGCAACATGCGGCTCGAACACGCGTTCGCGGTGTCGCACGATGACCTCGTCTACTGGTTCGGTTCCAATGCCGAAACCGCGGTTCTCTGAACCGCCTGGCCCCACCGACTCGCTCGGCGGGGCCAAATCTGCTTAGGAAAAGAACCTTACTATTCTCGTATGCTTGCCGCTCTTATTATCTTGTGGTATCTTTTTCTACAAGCTGTAAGCTAACAGTTATAAGCTAATTCATATGGCAACAACAAAAGCAGGTGGGTCAGCTAAAAACCTCAGGGATTCAAACCCAAAATACCTAGGGCTTAAGCGCTCAGATGGTCAGAAAGTCACCGAGGGTGAGATAATCGTTCGCCAGCGCGGTACTAAAATCCTCCCCGGGCGTAATATCGGCGTTGGACATGATCATACGCTCTTTTCTCGCATCACAGGCACAGTAAAATTCCGCTCAAAACGCAAGATGGACTTCGATGGACGCAGTAAAACGCGCCGCGTCGTAGATGTAATCAAGGCTTGAAAAAGTGTGACCGCTATTTAGTTGCTTTCACTACA
>Ga0209542_10007268_pt1 | contig 21161 bp, 19 predicted proteins | sample RifCSPhighO2_01_FD_184028 | JGI IMG/M metagenome (GOLD analysis project Ga0209542, IMG submission 184028) | Soil microbial communities from Rifle, Colorado - Rifle CSP2_plank highO2_0.1 (SPAdes) (version 2) | ecosystem: Environmental > Terrestrial > Deep subsurface > Rock core/Sediment ... | reverse complement strand
TATCCTATCTTCCATCACATTGAAGGAGATAGGATAATCCAAATCAAAGGGCGCGAAATAGAGCACATCGTTGATGCGATCCTCGGGCACATATTCAAGAAGGAGGTCTGCCGTCTTGCCGTGAGGGTCTATAAATATGCAGCCCCTGTGCTCTTGGATATCTTGGATAGCGAGATTCTCAAGCAAAGTGGATTTGCCCATGCCCGTCTTGCCGATGACATACATGTGTCGAGAGCGGTCTTTGGTCTTTATGCCAAACCTCGTCCGCCTGTTGCGTGAATCCGTCTCGGCGAAATATACCACTTTGTTAGGGTCTTCTTGCATGATTTAAATAATGAACTTGGTATCAGTATATCAAAAATGTCAATAAAAAACAGCCCGCGCGGTGAAGCGAGAGCTGAGGCACAAAGATCAATCCGGAATGGACTTGAAGCAGACGACACAGTCGTTCCTGCTCGCTCCACCAAACTCTTCACCTTCAAATTGCCGGAGGCGAAGCTGTGAATGGATATGAAAATCCTTCACATGAGTAAGCTCGGGGACAAAGTGGTTGCCATTGCGACCGTACCACAAATGATCCACTGGGGCGAATTCGATGAGATGATGCTTCGGAGGCAGCTCCTCCTTTACCGCTTTGTAAAGCATTGCAAGAGCAGAGACGCCAAAATATTGCTTCGTTTGTGAGCGAGCAAATTTATTGCAATCGTCTGCGGAGCATACATCCAATACCCTGAAGATATTGACCCGAATCCGATAGCCGGGGATCAGGTTCCAGAGCTTGCCATCAAGCTGCGCATCGAGAAATTCTGTGTCAAGGGCGGCAAACTGGTGAGAGTAGTCATCCCAGAATTTCTTCATATAGCCGACTTGGCTATCTTCGACGGACACTCTCATGACGATCGATTTGATACATCGGAATTGATCTGCCCAAGGAAAGCAATTGAGAGCGGCAACATGCATCGATCGTGCAAGTTGGCAGTCTTTGGACTGGATGATTTGCTGCACTAGAGAGGGATCAAATCCTCCCCTATCAAGGGCTAATGCAAATTCATGCATTTTCCCACAGTTATTGTCACACACGCGGTATTCAGCGCTCATGATGTTTTGTAGTTTGTTTGAAGGTACTGCCGGATATGCCGGACCATTCGCAAGAAGACCTTGCTTTATATGATTTATACAGTATTAAATTGATTTGTCAAACGCAGCAGGGGTGTATTTGTTTGAAGGATCCCACATCAGGAAGGAGTCGAGGCCGACATCGTATGTGGCCTTTATTTGTGCTTTTACTTCGGCGACGCCATAATTGCCTCCATAATCGAAATCTTGGAGCCATGGGCGGATTTTATATTTGTCGAAAGCTTCTTTCGTATAGCGCTTTGGCGTACTTGATGCGATATAAACCCCGTCAAAAGTGCTGACAAGCGTGCTAGTCGCCTCCGTGCGACGCACAGCAGAAGCGAGCACAAAATGAATGAGCTCGTAGGGCACTGTGTTTGGATTTTTCCATCCATTGAAATTCGACGGATAGTGCGACGGATAGACCATCGGGTCAATAAAATCAAAATACGGAAGCGCGCTCTCAAGCGTCTGGCCGATATTCAAATCATCCGTATTCGTCGTCACCATTCCAAACAAATCCACAGAAATGACGACACCCTCAGGTTTTAGCTTGTCGTGCAGATGTTTGTACACTCCCTCCATCACAGCCGGCTTACTCTTGCCTTCTGAATATGGGAAATAAATATCGTTCATAGGCCCGTCCGAAGGGAATCTTATGTAGTCAAAATTTATTTCATCAAAACCTACGTCATAAGAATCTTTAGCTAAAGCAACAATGTGGTCAAGGGTAACACTTGAGCCCGGATCAAGATAACTTATGCCTTTGCGGTCATGCCATATAGCAGTTTTGTCGGAATTTTTCTTGACAGCTTCTTTTGGATTTTGCTTTGCAAAAAATGGATCCTGGAAAACTGTTATGCGGCCGATGACATAAATATTTCTGTCATGAAGTGATTGGATAAAATCCTTCATATCAGGAGCATTACAATTATCTGATAAATACGGCTTCCATGTGTCATTTGGAAGAAAAGATATTTTACCGCTGTAATCCTTGATATCAATCACAATAGCGTTTAGCTCCGTGTCGTCTATTAATTTTGCCAATCCTTCCCGCAATTCTTTAGAGCCTGCATAGCACGCAGACATATAGATGCCTTTTAACGGCTCCGGGGGGTTAAGGTGCCGGACAGTAGGAATCAGATCTTCCTCGTCCTCTGAAGCTGTGACTGCATTTTTGGAAAAAATATAATCTTTAGAGAAAAGCGGAGGGAGAACATAGTAGACAACGATAATTAGAAGAACAAATAGAAATAGGCCTGTTCTTATGAATCCCCTCATCCTTTTAGATCTTCGGCTCATTATCTGCTATATCAGATGTTGGAGTAGGAGATATTTGGTCATTTTGGATATTCTCTACGGATTCCTGCTTCTGCTCTTCTTCGCTTCTTAGCTTCTTCTCTGTTTGAGCTGCTGGTTTGCTTTCAACAAATGTATCGTGTTTTGAGGGACGGCGATGTTTTTTACGAAGTTCTGTATGAATGGAATTAATAGCGAAATAAAGTATAATGGCGCCCGCTACAACACTAAAGCCATACTTCACATCTCGTGTGAGCCCGGTAAACGGCACAAGCACCAAAAGCAGACCAATAATTGCATGAATGCGATTTAGCTTCATAGATGCAATTATATCTTATTCTGTGCCTTCGATACAATCACCACGAATTCTCCTTTTAATTTATCTGGATTTTTGGTAAAAACCCTCAAAATTTCTTCTGCTGTGCCAGATATGTACTCCTCATGGATCTTTGAAATCTCTTTGGCTACAAATGCTCGCTTTTCGGGACAAAATTTCAGCAATGATTCTAACGATTTCAAAAGCCGATGCGGAGATTCATAAAATATGTATGGTCTGTCTGATTCTGCGATTTCCTTGAAAAGAGTCTCTCTCCCCTTTTTGTGCGGCAAGAATCCTAGGAATGTAAACTCGCCTCCGACGATACCGCTTGCGGAAAATGCAGATGTAACCGCACTTGCTCCGGGTATAGACAGGATTTTAATAGGTAAAGGATTTCTACCATGGTAGAAATCCTTTACTTGGGAATCAAGATGCTCTCGCACTCTTTTCACAAGCAAGCTTCCGGGATCAGATATGGCCGGTGTGCCTGCATCTGACACAAGTGCAATATTCCTGCCGTCAGCGAGCATCGCAATTATTGAGTCAATTTTAGAAAGCTTGCTTTGCGCATGATAGCTTTCAAGTGGTGTAGTTATATTGTAATGAGTTATAAGTTTCTTAGTTACCCTAGTATCCTCACATAAAACCAAATCACACTCTTTAAGAGTCCGTATTGCCCGAAGAGTTATGTCTTCAAGATTACCTATTGGGGTTGCGATGATGTAGAGAGACATAGTAAATTATTACCTTAGCTAGACTATTTCAACTTGTAAATTTTAAATGTGATGCCTCCATCTGATGAGTGAATTTCTTCAAAAGGAATCATCGCTTTATCAAGCGCCTCACGGTACACTTCTGTACTTTCTGCGATTTGTCCTTGTTTTTTAATACTGTCAAGAACTGATTCGTCGGCACCATATAAGAAATATATATTTTTACTGCCGTGTGAAGCAAGAAAAGAAAGAAAATCCATATTTTCTTCACGCTTGCCAAGATCAGAAATTCCAAACAAAGGAAGATCATAATATATCAAGTACTTGTATATATACCAGGAAATAGAAAACCAGTTCAGGCGCTCATCAAAAAAGAGAATATTTCTTCCGTTAACATTATCTCCGTTAACATTTGTCACATCTGCGATGCTCTGGATAGATGTACGGGGGCCACTGTTAGTAAAAATTTTTTCCTTTATATATCTTTCTGCATCATTCCAACCAAGATCATAAAGCCGAGATGCAGAAAACATAAATGGAGCGGGGCCGATTGGTTTTTGGAGAATATTCGTGTTTATTGAATATGCTAATTCGCACATAACAAACAAAATTGAAACAGCAACAAATACGCGCGCTATCGATTTGTTTTTTGACTGAATTAATTTGTAAGCTTTGATAATGAATATCGCTGTGATCATGGCCATGAAGATCGTGATGATAGAAAGCGTTCTGTCTGCAATAGCGCCGGAAAGCAAAAACATCAGCATTAAGAAACCGAAATGTATCAAAATGACATTTTCAAACAGGCTATTTTTTTTCTTTAGCGCCTTAACTGTAAGAAAGACAAGACCAGAGAGAAATAAGAAAAGGTATGTCAAGGAGTTATTCTCAATGAGCGTCTCTCCTACATTTTTAGCGTTGCTAATAATGTTTGATGAGACGCGCCGATCTTCCACAATGTAAAAATCGTGTGATGATATGCCTACTATTGAAGAAAGTGCTGAATCAAAATGGCCTCGAGTGCGGAAAACTTGGACGTTGTAGATGATAAGTGGCGAAAGAAGTAAGATTGCGATAATGAAAAACTCGACGGCGCGTTTAATTATTCCCTTTTCGAAAAATTTTCGTCCTTTTGCCAAAAAAAGCGATACGGCGCCAGCTGGCAAGAGAAATAGAGATGTGTATTTTGAAAGAATCGAAAGCACAGCAAAAACTGGCCAAAGATATCGCGTTCGCGATTGTCCATCAAGCCATGGAAATACAAAATATATGCTCAAAAGTATAAAAAGAATCTCTACTCCTTCCAGATACCCAGCGTTACCGGCCCACACCGCATATGACGATATTCCCAACAAAGCAGCTGCAACTAACGCAGTTGCAGTATCGGCATATTTTTTAAGAAGTAAATATGTCAAACCGATACAAAAAAAACCGAAAAGCAGGAATGGCAAACGCGTGGCTAGCGTATTGTCGCCAAACAAAGCGAAGCTGGCATGTTGTATGGCAAACACTAATGGAGGTGCGTCTTGAAACGAAAGAAAGCTCCAGCTAGGACGTTCTCCAAACCACTGGAGAGGTCCTGTTTGCCCCTCACCAGGCACAAAATCAAGCCAACCTAAAGCACGGAATGAGTTGAGCGCATGATCTCCGCCAATGTCAAAACTTGTCATATTCCACACTCGTAAAGAAACAGAAATGATGATGATCGTAAACAAAATGATAATTTTAGATTTCCCTGGCATTTTATTTCAAAATTTTATAGTGTAGTTGGATTTCATTTTCAGAAAGCATTTTTGTGCCGAGAAGCTTAAGTTTTAAGTCAAAATCCCCTCCTTCAAAAAGATTGATGCCGTTTGTAAAAAGATTCGGTTCAATGTCAAAATATATTTCGTCAATCAAATTTTTTGAAAGAAACGAAGCGTTTAAAATACCCCCTCCTGCAACGATCACTTGTTTTAAACCTTTGAGTTCCATAAGTGCTCCTATTGGTGAATGTGCAACACAATGGTTTGAATTTGAAAAATAAAGTTTTTTTCGGGAGACCACAACAATTTTTATTTTTGCTTTGACAAATTTTTTAAATTCCGGCTGTTTTGACAGCACTTCATAAGTCTTCCTGCCAATAACAAGCGCGCCAGCCATTTTTACAGCTCTGACATAACTATCTGATTCTTTTTTTGTTAAAAAATCAGCAGAACCGTCTTTTTTATCAATTAGGCCATTCGGCGTTATTGCCATGTATAGAATTACCCTCATAGATAAGCTTGGTTGTTAGTAATTAGCTCCTCTTTTTTTTCTTCAAACTTTACTGTCTTAGACTCCTTTTCTTTTGAATGAAGTATTGAATAAATCGCATCTTTCGCTTTCAAAGGGTCCTTGGCGCATTTTATAACGAATTCTTTTTGCGACCCGGCAGTCTGAATTTCAATATCTCCGAAACCAAGCCATGTAGCGATAATCCCGCTTGTTACAACTTTTATATCCTCTATGCTCTCATATCGAAGCTCTGCAATGTCTCGAGTAAAAAGACCTCTCTGTTCAATATCAATTATCCTGTCACTTGTAACGATCCACATATCAAGATAATAATCAGTCCACTCAATAAAGAGAAATATCCAAAGCACCATGATCCATATCAAATAAAAGAAAAGACAAAGAAAAAAAATAGGAGCTGAGACAGAAGTTCCGGAAAGCACTGACGCAATTCCTCCAAAAAAAAGCGGAGCCAATGCGCCAAATGCTAAAGATACTGCCATCAAAGTAAAATTGAACCAGTGCCGTTTTACCTCAAAAACTATTTGCTCGCTTTCCTGAAAATTTAAATTACTCATTGAGATGCAGTATATCCGAATAATGCAAAAAGCATCGAAATGAGAAGTATCACCGTAACAGCCGTAAACCACCATTCAATGGAAACAATTCTTTTTCCCATAAATTTCGCATAAAATCTCCAATGATATATGAGCGCAACTGTCATAAGCGCCGCAATGATAAGCACTGCAGTAAAAATAAAGACAAGTATCTGCGGAGTAAAAAACGCCAGTATGTTTTCCATCAATCAATTATACACCTCTCTCTTACCCTTCCAAATCTTTTGGCGTCGTGACTTTTTTCCAAAACGGAGTTGGAACAGCGTGAACTTTATGATGATGGATGAGCTCTGCAATCATCTCAGTTAAATAGTATTCTTTTGAATTTCTGTGCTTGTCATCAAAAAAATCAAAAATTCTGTCATCAAGAAGATACACACCTACTGCAACTTCGTTGCTTTTAGGATTCTGTGGTTTTTCTTCTATATCAGTCACATTTCCTTCTTCGTCTTTTAACACAACTCCAAACATGCGCGGATCCTCTATTGTCATTGTTAGAAGCGCAAGATCATAATAAAGAAGATGCTTAACGGCCACTTTGTCATGAATGTCATCGGCATACATTAAGATAAATTTTTCATTTTTAATCTTGTCTTTGCATAGCATAAGCGCCGGCGCCGTCCCTGTAATTTCATTTTGGCTTATGAAAGTTATTTTCTTGCAAATGTTTATATTTTCAAAAAACCTTCTGATCTTATCTTCCATATATCCGACAACAATGATTATTTCGTCGACTTCATCCGGCAACACATCAATTGCATGCTCAAGAAGAGTTTTATCCTTCCACTTCAAAAGTGGCTTTGGAATTTCAAAAGTCAATGGATACATCCGTATTCCTTTTCCTGCCGCCAAAATAATTGCTTTCATAAAAATAATGATATTTTTATGCGCGTTCATGGAGTCGAACCATGGACCTTTCCAGTATCAGTGGAATGCTCTACCAGCTGAGCTAAACGCGCAAATATAATTTTCAAGCCAACTATCACGTCGAATGCTCCCTGCCTGCCGGCAGGCAGGTACCAGCTGAGCTAAACGCGCGTCCGCAAAAACTTATCACATTTTCAGCGCAAAGACAAAGCCGTCCAGCTGGTGTACCAGCTGGACGGCTTTTGTAGCATTCTCTATTTTGTTTCGTTCTTTTGTGTCGGTCTTTGCCGACTGTCAAAAGTGAATCTCACTTCAAGACTCTCGGTATCCCCCGAGAATGAGCATCCTCTCACCAATTTATTGCTAAATTGGTGAGGGAGATCAACCTTTCCGAGCACCACTTTTGGGTATTAACTAAAGTATCAATGCTGCCGCAATATTTCAGCCAAAAATTGTTGGCTAAAGAATTACGACGCTGATACCCAAAAGTGGTGCTCGGCGTTTCAATTTGAAATATTCCACGAACAGCTTCCGCTACCCGTGCCTTGTTACGACTTAGTTCCTGTCACTGAGCTTACCGTAGGCCCTCACATGGAGAGATTTCGGGTATTCCCAGCTCCCTTAACTTGACGGGCGGTGAGTACAAGACTTGAGAACGTATTCACCGCGGTATAGCTGACCCGCGATTACTAGCAAATCCGGCTTCATGAAGTCGAGTTGCAGACTTCAATCCGAACTGGCGCCGCTTTTCTAACGATTTGCTCCACCTTGCGGTATTGCGTCGTGTTGTAGCGGCGATTGTATTATGAGTGTGGCCCAGGGTATCAAAGGGCCATGCTGACCTGGCGTCATCCACGCCTTCCTCCCCGTAAGATGTTCGCGAAGCGAACACAGTAATGAGCAATGAGGGGTGAGTAGTGAGAAATACATTTCTGAATTTCCTCATCACTCATAACTCATAACTCATCACTTATCGCTGCACACTTCGTGCGCATATCACGGGGCAGTCTCGCCAGACATATATAACTGGCAACGTGGGTTGCGTTCGTTACCCCACTTAAGGGAACAGTTCAAACCACGAACTGACGACGGCCATGCAACACCTGTCTACCTGCCTTGCGGAGTTCTACTTTCATAGAAGTGTCAGGTAAATTTCCAACCCTGGTAAGGTTCTTCGTTTGTCATCGAATTAAACCTCATAATCCTCTGCTTGTGCAAGTCCCCGTCTATTCCTTTGAGTTTTAATCTTGCGATCGTACTACCCAGGCGCTTCTCTTAACGCGTTAGCTTCGCCTCTCAGAGGGTCGATACTCCGAAAAGCAAGAGAAGATAGTTTAGGGCGTGGACTACTGGGGTCATGTTTGTTGCTCCGCAACAAACAGCTTATAGCTTTTAGCTTCTAGCTGTTAGCTTCGAGGGCAATACATTTCTGATTGCCTCTTACTGTCGCCAGTAAGATCGGACTATATCTTCATCCGAAAATTTTTCTTCAAAAAATTTTCGGAGCTTGGCATATAGTCTCTGAGGGTACTTACAAACTTTGTAGAGGAGGTAAATGTTTGTTTACCTCGACTGAAATGGCGGAAGTGACGGGGACTTGACCCCATACACTCGTTCACTAATTGGCAACCACATGCATTCAGTCGCCACTTTATGAACGAGTAGTGTTTAAACACCACCTCCAAAAGATCTGAGGATTCTTTTCCTCTACAAAGTCTGCAAGTCTTCCCTGCTGATTGTCTGCATCGATCAAAGATTTTCACCTTTCGGTACTTTGATATTCGCAGAGTTTCCAGCATATAGCCAAATTTGCTTTCTGGCGTTACCGCCAGATGAGACATTTGCCCCTTTCCTCCAACTCTGGAGTAAGCACGCATGCTTTTTAAAATGATTTGCGCAAGTCCGCGCAGGCGGACGAGCAGAAGCAAAAATCCGAACACGGATTTATTGCGTTCATTTTAAAAAGCATGCGTGCGAGCGTTTATCTAATCCCATTCGCTACCCACGCTTTCGTGTTTCAGTGTCAGGAGTGCGCCAGTCTACTGCCTTCGCATTTGGTATTCCCCATGATATCAACGGATTTCACCCCTACACCATGAGTTCTATAGACCTCTCGCATCCTCTAGTTTTCCCGTTTCAAATGCCGATCTTCCGTTGAGCGGAAGGTTTTAACACCTGACTAAGAAAGCAACCTACACACCCTTTACGCCCAATAATTCCGGATAACGCTTGGGGCACTCGTATTACCGCTGCTGCTGGCACGAGTTTAGCAACCCCTTATTCATGAGCTCTTCAAAATTTAGTAGCTCATAAAAGATGTTTACAAACCGAAGCTCTTCATCCATCACGCGGCGTCGCTCCGTCAGACTTGCGTCCATTGCGGAAGATTCTCGACTGCAGCCACCCGTAGGTGTATGGGCCGTGTCTCAGTCCCATCGGTGGGGGTCCGCCTCTCAGCGCCCCTAAGCGTCATAGCCTTGGTAAGCCATTACCTTACCAACTAGCTGATACTAAGCAGGCCTCTCCTAAAGCGGATTGCTCCTTTGATCCGGAGATCATATCGGGTATTAGCTCATCTTTCGATGGGTTATCCCTGACTTTAGGGTGAGTACCTACTCGTTACTACCTCGTCTGCCACTACCGAACACCAAATATTGCTAAATGGTGCTCGACCGTTCGACTTGCATGCCTTATCCACGCCGCCAGCGTTCATCCTGAGCTAGGATCAAACTCTAAAATTAAACCGAAGCACCAACTTGGTGCTCGGCAGAACGAAACAAAACAGAAATTGCTACATTATTCTCGGCAAAATATTTTTGCCTTAAAACTTTGTGTTGATTTTGATTGTTTTTTTTATCATTTGATATTTCTAGCTTAAAGAATTATTTTATTTTGTGTGATTTTTACTTGCACTTATTTCCTATAGCAAAGGGTTAATTTGCTATAAGATTTGTTCTCAATATTTTTACCCCGTAGTGAGCTACGCTCTACTACTGGGACTATTGATTTTTCGTTTCAAGGAACATCCGCCGGCTGGCGGACTGCCTCCATATAGAAGACGTAGCGGATAGTATAGCTACGAATAGAATAAAGTCAAATATCTGATTTTGAAAAAAAAGCCGCCTCAATTAAGAAGCAGCTGTGACAAACTTACTTTTAAATCGCTCAAACCTTTCCTGGCGCTTTATTTTGCCAGGGCCTCCGCGATAATGCTGACGAAGCGTGCGTTTCAAAAGCGCAACCAGACCATCAAAGTGATTAGTGTGCTTAGTCTTGGCTTCGACATTGCACACTTGCCCATCAGGTAAGACGACCTGGAGCCTGCAGACTTTGTCGGTGCAGTTTGAATACTTGAGTTCAAACCCTGGGAATTTCTTGTATAGCTTTTGGAGAGGCTGTTTTTCAGCGAATGGATGACTCATGGCTAGGTGGGTTGGGGTGATTGAAAGAACAAAAAACGCCAGCTTCCTTGTGGAAAGCTGGCTTTTGTTTCTAAAATCTTTCTACTTCCTACTCACTACTTTCTACTTTCATTTTAGACGCACAAGTCAAATCTCCACCTTTGCGGTTGAGGCTTAGGAGCAGACCTAGAAGAAGATTTGATGGCTTAATTTGCATGGTGGACATATTACTCCTGAGGTTTTTTTTGTCAACCCGGTAGTAGATTTTCTTGGAAAATTCATTATGAAATCAATTATTTTTATTTCTCATCAACACATATAAAATATGCTATAGCATATTTTATATGTGTTGGGTGGCTATGCTTGAAAATTATTTAGATTTCCTATTCTGAAATTTTTCTAATGTAACCAAAAGAGGACTGCCGATGAAGATTGACGAGTATGTTCCTGCTGTAATGCCAATTAGAAGCACCAGCGCGAAATTTTGAGTTGATGCAGGACCCGCAAAATAAAGTACGGCAAGAGCGATGAGTGTTGTAAGCGATGTGTTGATGGAACGAGTGAAAGTCTGCGACACACTCTCTCCTACTATTGTCTCAAAATCTTTGCTTATTTTGGCTGAATTATTCTTCCCTAGATTTTCCCTCGTCCTGTCAAATACCACAATTGTGTCGTGAACAGAAAATCCTAATACAACCAGAAGCGCCGTCACAAATAGTGCATCAATTTCAACTCCATGAAAATAGCCAAGATATGCAAACACCCCTGCAGGCACGATGATGTCGTGAAGTAAAGCAACGATAGCCACGGCTCCATACTTCCAGGATGAGACCGGTTTAGAAACTTTGTGGAACGTGAAGGTAATGAAAAGAACTATCGCAACAATAACCCAAACAATTGACCAAAGAGCTTTTTTTGTAAGTTCTTCCCCTAATATTGGACCCACCGTATCTGCTCTTTTTATTATTCCTTTCTGATTCGCCGTAAAAATCTCGCCAACTGACTTCAATTCTTCCGAAGAAAGTTCTCTGGTTCTCACAATAACACCCCTCTCGCCGGTAGGCCTAACTGAAAAACTTCCAATATTTTGCTGTGTTAAACTCTCATTTATCTTTTGCATGTTCGGGGGACTCACCGATTCCGCTTCAATGAGAGTTCCTCCTTTGAAATCAATGCCGAGATTAAGCCCATATGCGAATATGCCGTAAAGAGATACGGCAATAATTATCGCTGAGAAGATATAGAATATTTTTCTGTATTTGATTACTTGCATGCTATTTGTTCCCTATTCCGTTTCCAAAAATAAATTTGATGAATTTATTTTCGCCTTTTACCCCTAAAGCTATAAGAAGAGTGCGGGATACAGTTATAGCGGTAAACATTGAGGTAACAACACCGATAAAGAATACGAATGCAAATCCTTTGATAAGTGCCGAGGTTGCAAAATAATAGAGGATTATCGCGGTAATTATGGAAGATAAGTTGGAATCCCGAATTGAAAGCCACGCCCTATGAAATCCCTCTTTTATAGCATCATTAAGGGGTAGTCCGCGGCGAAGCTCTTCTTTCATTCGCTCAAAAATAAGTATATTGGCGTCCACAGCCATTCCAATAGAAAGAATAAATGCAGCAAGTCCAGCTGAAGTAAGTGTTACAGGCACAAGCTTGAAAATCGCCAAATTAAGCACCGTGTAAATTGCTAGGGCAAAAACCGCAACAACCCCCGGCAAGCGATACCATAATATGAGAAAGATAGAGATAATTATAAAACTTAGAACTCCTGCATAAACACTAGCACTGAGCGCTCCTTCGCCAAGCGATGCGCCAATTGTCTGTGAGCCGAGAAGTGAGATGGGTAAAGGCAAGGCACCGTAATTTAAACTCTGCACTAGCTTTTTCGCTTCATCAGGAGTGAATGTGCCAGTGATCTGAGCTTTGCCGTCTGGAATCTCTTCACGGATTACAGGCGTTGAAAGCGGTCGTCCGTCTAAAAATATAGCAAGCATTCGGCCGATATTTTCTTTAGTGATCACTGCGAACAGGTCTTTTCCTTCGTTATTGAATGTCAAAAGCACAGACGGAGCTCCGGTGTTCGGATCGAATTCCAAGTCTGCGCGTGAAAGGAAACGTCCTGTAAGCCCAGTATCTTCAAATAATTCATCTGCTGTTGCCGTAATTGTAGATGATGCGACTACTGTGGAAGTTGCTGCTGGTCTCAAAAGCTTAAATTCTAGGATCGGCGTTTGTCCGATGATATCAATGGCCTTTTCTGTATCCGTCACTCCCGGAAGTTCAACAATAAGTTTTTCTACTGTTTGTCCGCCGATATTCGCCTCTTCAACCTGAACCAATGGTTCTGAAACGCCAAAAACATTGATGCGATTTTCAATAGTGTCGCGAAGGGCATTCATTGCACCGTTTACTTCGCCTGACGCAACTTTTGATGTATCAGCCTGATACACGAGATGCGTGCCGCCGTTTAGGTCTAACCCGTATTTGAATGGGAAATTACCCAAGGCACTTTCTGTGCCTTTTTCCGAAGAATACACAAAAAATCCGCCAAAGAAAGCAAGCGCCAAAAGAAATACTGCTGTGAATCTACTATTTGCCATATAAAGGGATTATATCCCGTTAGAGAAAAGCCGCCTAGTCGGCTGAAGCCTTTGGCGGTTCTCTAACGGGATTATACAGATTAGAAGAATTTTTACAAACCAGCGAGCTTTTTAAGCTCCGTAATTCCCTTCTTGAAATCAACGGTTGGCTCCCAGCCCAAAAGATTTTTAGCGAGGGTGATGTCTGCGAGAGTGTCGTGTGGCTCGATGCGCGGTGGAATGTGTACGACCTCACCTCCGATTTCTTTTGCAATATCGAGAATCGTCGGATTTATTCCGCTTCCAATATTTATGACTTCTCCTTTGCCAACCTTATCGCTCTCAAGCGCCAAGATATTTGCTCGAGCTACATCTGTCACATACACACAGTCCCTAGTCTGAAGCCCATCGCCTGTCACAGTCAGTGACTTGCCTTGCGATTTAAGGTGTAGGAAAAGCCCGATCGCCTGCGGATACGCGCCGTTCGGGTCATAATTCGGTCCAAAGAGATTGAAGTAGCGGAGAGACACTGTAGGCAAGGCATAATGCAGAGCATAATTTTTCGCCATTATCTCTCCATAATATTTCTGTGCGGCATACGGGCTCATGGGATTCGGCACAAGCCCCTCGTGAAGCGGGAGTGTCTCTTGATTGCCATACGCAGAGCTAGACGCAGAATACACGAGCCGTCGCGCTTTGGCTTTTGTGCTCGCGTTAAAAACATTGAGAAGCCCATCAATATTTACACTATGCGCTTCTTTCGGATGATCTATAGAGAACTGCACGCGTGGCAGAGCCGCAAGATGAAATACACCGTGTATATCACCAAGTGATAAAAACAGTTTGTTCAGAGCGTCCTCATCCCTTATATCGATTTGATGGAGTGTAGCTTCCTTCGGCACATGTTCACTTTTACCTGCGCTAAGATTATCCACCACATGCACTTCATAGCCCGCTTTCAAAAGCTCTGGCACAAGTGTAGAACCAAAGAACCCAGCCCCTCCTGTAACAACAATTTTTTTCATGCTAATCTAGCTTTAAAATCATCAATAATATTTTTTAGTCCTTCCTCGAGAAAAATTTTTGGTGTAAAACCGAGCTTTTTTTTCGCAAGTGTTATATCCGGCTTCCGCTTCGTCGGGTCATCTACAGGCAAATCTTTAAATTCAATTTTTGATTTGCTTCCCGTAAGCTTAACAATTTCCTTCGCTATTTCAAACACAGTGAGCTCTTGAGGATTCCCAAGATTTACCGGCCCAAAAAATTCTTTAGTGTTCATCATCTTTTGGAGCCCGTCTACGAGATCGGAGATGTAGCAAAATGAGCGGGATTGTCTTCCGTCGCCATAAATCGTAATCGGCTTATTTTGGAGTGCCTGCAATACAAAATTGGAAACCACTCTACCGTCCTCAAAATTCATTCGCGGACCATAAGTATTGAAAATTCTCACCACCTTTACAGCCACTCCCTCTTGTTTGAATTCATACGCAAGCGCTTCAGCCACTCTCTTGCCTTCGTCGTAGCAGCTTCGCGGACCCACAGTATTCACATTACCTTTATAGCTTTCATTTTGAGGATGTTCCAAGGGATCGCCATAGATTTCAGATGTGGATGCCAATAAAAATGAAGCACTATTTTTCTGCGCAAGCTCGAGCATGTTTAGAGTTCCTAAAAAATTTGTCTTGAGAGTTTGGATAGGATACGCCTGATAGTGTATAGGGGACGCCGGACAGGCCAGATGATAAATTTGCGATATGCCTTTCAAATCAATCGGAGAAATAACGTTGTGCTCTATTATCTGAAGCTTTGAATTACCTTTGTGCACTTCCAGATTTTCTCTTCTGCCTGTAGTGAGATTATCAAGTACGACGACTCCATTCCCCTCTTCCAAAAGACGGTCCACTAGATGTGAACCGATAAATCCCGCTCCCCCTGTAACAACGATTTTTTTCATGATTTATTTATAGACCCTCGCGCGAGAGAATGGTCTTGATAGTTTTTAATGCGATGATTATATCCAGTACGAAGGAACGATTCTTGATGTAGAAAAGGTCGTATGAAAGCTTGTTCTTCGTCGCCTCAATGTCCACGCCATGATGCGGATGCTCGCCGTATATCTGCGCCCAGCCGGAGAGCCCCGGCTTTATGATGTAGCGAAGATTGTAGTAGGAAATTGCTTTGGTGTATTCTCCCACCGCATTCGGGAATTCGGAGCGCGGGCCGATGAGCGACACATCCCCTCTCAAAAGATTCCAAGCTTGCGGGAACTCATCAAGCCGGATTTTGCGCAAAAAAGCTCCGAATTTCGTCACTTTGTTCTCCTTGCCTTGCCAAATACCCCCATCATCAAAAAGCATGGAAGGGAATTTCATAAGCCGTATAGTCTTGCCATATTGCCCTACCCTCTCTTGAAAGCTCCAGAGTCGCTTCACTCCCTCCAAGCGTAGAATGAGCCAAACAGGGACACAAATGACAGCAACTACCGTAAGAATGATAATTGAAGACACGATATCCATAACGCGCTTCAAAGCATCATAGAGAGTGTGCGGCGCGAGAGAGATGTTCTCCAAAAACCAGCTGTAATTCAAAAGTGAGACCGGCAAGCGGTCAAAGAGCTCTTCGTACAGGGCATAGAAGTCCATAAATTGGATTTTGACGAACGCCAAATCATAAAGATGAGGCAAAATCGGAGCCACCTTTTCGTCCCTTGAATCAAGAATGACTATCGATATATGCTCCGCTCGCATTTTCTCCACGATGTCTTTCTCAAAATCAATATTGCTCTGCGCGTCCGGCTCTATAACGGATGTGATCTCAAAGGGATAGCGCGGATTGTTGTTTATCTCGTGCAAGACCTCGTTTGCGTCATTGCCGCCAGCGATGAGCATCGCCTTCTCGCGCCTCTTGGAGACGAGATTTGAGAGCGCATACACTCTCCAGAGAAATGAAAGCGCGAGTGAAAGGATGATGTAGATGAAAAGAATTATTTTAGGCGCCACTCCGAAATACGGGATGAAGTAAAAGAAGATGATGGCCACCAAGCTGTTGAAAAGCTGGGTTTTGAGTAAGAGCTCCGGCAAGCGCCTTCTCTGGGCGATTTTCTGCTTTTCGTAAAGCCCGGCGATAAAAAAAGATGCGACCCATGCGATGGAAAGGATGAGAAAAGGCGCAAGATTGGAGAAAAATATTTCTGATGAAGGAAACGCTCCCGCCCTCAGAGCAAGCGAAAGCCAGAGAGAGAAAATGAATACAACGATATCGCCAACAAGGAGAATCATGGATTCCTTTTTACTTTGGATCATCATTAGATTATGGTATCGTGTATACTACAATAAAAGAGCATTTATGGCTATATGGAAGCTAAAAAACGAAAAATACTCTTTGTAATCACAAAATCCAATTGGGGGCCGTGCATTCTCGGAAACCCACGGTTTTCCGACGAACTTCGTTCTGCCTTCCTCTACGGGAAAACTAGAGTTTTCCCGACCCCTTTCCGACGCCCCGCCCCAGTTTGTCTATCAAAAATATGAGTAGAAAAAAAATATTATCTGTCATTACAAAGTCAAACTGGGGCGGGGCGCAACGCTATGTATATGACTTGGCGACAGCGCTTCCAAGAGAAAAGTTTGATGTGACCGTCGCTTTGGGAGGCACGGGAGGGAAAGATGCCGGCGCCGGCAAGCTAGAGGGGAAATTGTGGGAGAGAAACATCCGCACGATATTTATAAAGTCGTTCATGCGGGATATTTCTTTTTTTAAAGAATTCGCGGCTCTCTTTGAGCTTGTCAAAATATTTAAAAAAGAAAATCCTGATGTGGTGCACCTCAATAGCTCTAAAGCGGGCGGAGTTGGCGCGCTTGCGGCGCGCATGGCGGGGATAAAGAAAATAATTTTTACTTCACATGGATTAGCGTACGATGAAGATAGAAATATTTTGACACGTGGCGCAATTTTCTTTGCAACATGGACCACATTTCTGCTTTGCCACAAAGTCATCGTGATTTCCAAAGATAATGAGCGTCGAGCAGGTTGTTTACCCTTCTGCAACGGCAAAATATCCTTAATTTGCAACGGTATTTATCCGATTGAATTTTTGTCTCGCGATGCTGCACGCACCGCCTTAGCGGCGCGCGCTGCTTTCCCTATTCCAGAAGCAGCAGTATGGATAGGTACGATAGCAGAGCTCACAAAGAACAAAGGTCTCTCCTGCCTCATACAGGCAGCGAAGATACTCAAAGATACGGGTAATAATTTCGTAGTCATAATAATAGGAGCGGGAGAGGAAAAGGAATCCTTGGTAAGGCAAATATCCGAAGCAAAATTGGAAAAAGTGGTATATCTCCTTGGCTTCGTGCCAGAAGCATCCAAGTATCTTTCTGTTTTTGATATATTTACTTTGCCTTCAATCAAAGAAGGTCTCCCTTATGCGCTTATGGAAGCAGGTCTTGCATCCCTGCCTGTCGTTGCAAGCGATATATCAGGATCAAGGGATATTATAGAGGATGGCATCTCAGGATTTTTATTTCAAACAAAAGATTCTGTGGCCCTAGCAGATAAGTTGAAATCGCTCATTGGAGACGCAAAGACACGTAAATCAACAGGTGGCCGCCTAAGACAAAGAGTGGAGAGTAGGTTCTCTGTATCAAATATGGTAGTTGAGACGACAAAGTTATTCACATAATGTCTAATAGCACCCTGTCATATGATACAATGTGATTACAGCTCGAAAGTTTGAAGACAAGTACAACACAAGCTTTTGATTATTTTGATAATCACGCCATTATGTCAGAAGTTCAATTTGAAGAAAACCAAAATCCTTTTACTCCTAATAGAAATGTAAACGTAAATACTGAATCCAGAATGATAAATTTCTTAATAAAAAAGGGTATTGTAAAGAGCGCCGATCAGGCCTTAAAAGTACTCTTAAGCGTTGCCTTCGTGCTTATAGCTTTGTCTGTTTACTTCTTCTGGAGCAACTATAAGAAAACCGTCATCTCCCCGGATGACCCGCGATTCAAGTATTCAGAGGAGCAGATGGTCAATTTTCCGCCTGAAATTCAGGAACGAATTAGAAATAACAGAAAGGTGAAATGAGTAAAAAAATCAATAGTGGAATTGCAATTTTAAGGACAAAGGGATTCACCTTAGAGAGTTTTTCTTTGAAAAATTCGCGAGGGTTCACATTGATAGAGCTACTTGTCTCGATTTCCATTATAGGGGTCTTGTCAAGCATCGTCCTTACAAGCCTTACAAGCGCAAAACAAAAAGCGGTAGATGCAAACTTAAAGTCGGCAGATGCCCAAATAAGAATAGCCTTGGATGCTTACTTTGCTTCAAATGGTATATATCCCGCCCCAGGCGCTGCCTCTAGCCAATATTGTATTGGCTCACAGGACTGTGTGTTGGGTGGTGTGCCTATAACCGATTATATTTCCCTTGGAGAAAAATATGACGACTTCATTGCAAGTGCAGTGAATAAAAACAACAAGACCGGTATAAATCTTTGGGGTCTGAGTATTGCTTATGCTGGCGACATTGATGATTTTGATTTCCCTACCACAGGAGAATTTCCTCTGATAGGCGATAGCAAGGGTTTTGTCTATACTCAGTGTAACTCAACGGTCTGCGGAGAAAGCAGCAATGCTTCTATTTCGGGAGTAAATAGTGATGGCACGTATACAAAGACTGTAGTCGGAAATTGGTCATGCACAGGCGATGGGTGTTCCACTAGTAGTGGAGGAGCGATGGTCTGCGGCACGAACACTACAGGTATAGGTAATTCTCCAAGTTGTACCTGTGCCACAGGTTATGAAAGCTACAATACAGGTACTAATTCTTGTTCACTTATTAGCGGTGGGACGGATTGTGGTGCGAATACAAATGGTGACCTAACAACCCAAACAGGAGGATGTACCTGCGCGACAGGTTACTCTGTCTATGATGCAAGTACCAACTCCTGTTCAGCCATCTCCTGTAGAGGAACTTTCAGTGGTACTTGCACCGAATCAAATGATGCGTGCGCTGATGAGTATAGTGGATTCTGTGCTTATACACCTGCCACTGAAGCAACATGTACAGGGCCTGGCGAGGAATCTCAATCATGTAGCGGTTTAGATCAAGCGAGTTGTCAAAGTACTTCCGGGTGCACACCAGAGTTTGATATTACTGATCCCGAAAATCCTGTGTACACAGGCTGTAGTGGAAGCTATGGAGGTTATGCTTGCACATTAGATTCTATGGGAACCGGATGTGAAAACTCTACAAATTGCACATTCACAGGACCGGGAGGAGATACTTGCGATAGGACCACCAAAGATTGTTCATACTTTAACACTACCGGCGGGCAACCTGCGTGTGATAGTTTTGGAAATGGTTGTTCGTGGTATTAAAAAATCATTAAAATAGACTCGTAGTCGCCGCTATGTTTTGGATCTGCTAGGGTGCCAGATTTCACCTAGTTTTTTGTGATGTTGGATACACATAGACTCCTTACACCTTTGCTTCTTCGGGATATCCCATATCTCAATATTCATATTCAACCGTTGGAAACAGCTGGGCGGCGCACACTTGGACACCAGAATAATAAAAGCTCCGCTAACTGGCCCTGTCTTTATACACTTAGTGCTTCTTACGTGCCTCTGATATAATACGAGTATGGAGTTTGAAGATAAATACAGCGAATTCCAGAAATTTCCAGGTAAACAAAGGGCGTCTCGTCTTATGTTGTTTTTGGTAAGACATCATTTGGCTCGCGACGAGCAGGATGCCAACAAGAAAGCTTTCACAGCCGCCATCATAATAATCATCATTTCAGCTGTGCTCATGGTATGGTCTTATGCCAAGAGCAACACTAAACAAAAACTGTATAATTTTCCCGACGCTCTTATAAGCCGGTTCCCGCCAGAGCTCCAGATAAAAATTCGAAATGTAATTTATGCTGCAAGAAAGTAATTTTTTTAGACGCAGTCGCGGCTTTACTCCAACGAATTTTTCACAGAAATCAAGTTCTATTTTGAATGGAAGTCCAGTTCGTAGTTCTCATAAAAATATTCAACCTCCATCTTCCCAAAAAAACATGAGAGGGTTTACCCTTGTAGAACTTCTGGTTGTTGTAGCCATAATCGGCTTGCTTTCTTCTGTGGTTGTAACGACGGTAAGCACTGTAAGAATAAAGGCAAAGGAAGCTAGGGTCGGTACGGAGGTACACAACATCCGCCTGGCTTTCGAAGAATATGCGAGCGAGCACAGCGGATATCCGAATCCGGGCAATGGCAGTATCTGGTGCATCGGCGCAACCGGTACGACTCATTGTAAGCTTGCTGGCGAACCCGTCGGCAATCCTACAGATGGATGGGATCTGGCTCTGATTCCAGACAAAGCGAATCCAAACGCGCAATACTTAGCCGCAGCAGATGAATTATTCTATGGTGTGGATTTTTCAGGTAGCCCCTCTTTCAAAGATACACAGGGCTTTGAAAACAAGGGCTATATATATGTGTCTTGCAAAAAGGATGTGGCGGATTATCCCGTCTGCCCGGAAAATCCAGACCCGACAGATCCCGACCAAATAGCATATTTGATTTATTCCAAATCGGATAATGTCTTAGCAATCGAGGTGTTCGGTGAATTCAGGGAGCAGACGTGCAGCGTCAATCCTCCTTGCGTGCCGCCTGAAAGCGGTGGAGACAATACTTGCGGAAACGGAAGCCAGAATTGTGCTGAATTTTGCAGTAGTGACAGTGCCGCTTGCAATTATGACCCAAACGGCACTAATAGCACTTGTGATTATTCCTGTGTGAGCTCCTGTAGTGGCACATTATCTCCGGATTGCAGTGGCGGGACAGATTATTCTTCCTGCTCGCTAGCTCCGGGATGCCTCTGGGGAGGGGGTTCAACAAGCTATTGCACTGGCTCGCCAGGCGTGACTTGTGAGGAACAAAGCATTTATTATGAGTCCGTATGCGAGTCGCATATCGGACTCATAA
>Ga0209542_10007267_pt1 | contig 21168 bp, 21 predicted proteins | sample RifCSPhighO2_01_FD_184028 | JGI IMG/M metagenome (GOLD analysis project Ga0209542, IMG submission 184028) | Soil microbial communities from Rifle, Colorado - Rifle CSP2_plank highO2_0.1 (SPAdes) (version 2) | ecosystem: Environmental > Terrestrial > Deep subsurface > Rock core/Sediment ... | reverse complement strand
GCTTGTCGTTACCGGTACCTTGGTCATGATCACTGAATACTTCACTTCTACTAAATATGCTCCGGTACAATCTATTGCCCGCGCATCGGTGTCTGGGCACGGCACAAACGTAATCCAGGGCCTCGCGATCTCGATGAAGTCTACCGCCTGGCCGCTCCTCACTATCGTCGCGGGAATTCTGTTCACTTACAACTTCGCCGGACTCTATGGCATCGCGGTGGCCGCCATGTCCATGTTATCCATGACCGGCATCATCGTCGCGATCGATGCATACGGCCCGATCACCGACAATGCCGGAGGCATTGCCGAGTCGACCGGACTTCCTCAATCAGTCCGCAATGTTACCGACCCGCTGGATGCAGTCGGCAATACGACCAAGGCAGTTACCAAGGGCTATGCTATCGGCTCCGCTGGGCTCGCCGCACTCGTACTCTTCGCCGCTTATACGGAAGAGATCACCCAGATCACCGGGCAGATTGTCAGTTTTGATTTGAGCAACCCGAAAGTTATCGTCGGCCTCTTCTTGGGCGGGCTCCTGCCTTATTATTTCGGCGCACTCTGTATGGAAGCCGTCGGCAAAACCGCCGGTAAAGTTGTGGAAGAAGTGCGCAGGCAATTCAGGGAGATTAAGGGAATAATGGAAGGCACTGCCAAGCCCGAATACGGCAAATGTGTGGACATCGTGACCAGTGCTGCAATCAAACAGATGATCGTGCCCGCGCTTATACCTGTGCTTGCACCGATACTTGTCGGATTCATTTTGGGTCCTGTGGCGCTCGGCGGCATGCTCGTCGGCTCCATCATCACCGGGCTTTTCGTCGCCATTTCCATGACCTCCGGCGGCGGCGCGTGGGACAATGCCAAGAAATTCATCGAACAGGGCAATTACGGCGGCAAGGGCGGAGACGCCCATAAAGCAGCTGTGACCGGCGACACTGTCGGCGACCCATACAAGGACACAGCCGGGCCGGCGATCAACCCGATGATCAAAATACTGAATATTGTGGCACTCCTGATCGTCGCATTTTTGGTGTAGGAACTAATGAATAATTTGGTATAATGGATAGGCGCAGAAATGCGTTGTGTTTAGAAATTATTAACCCCGACGTAAAGTCGGAGTCCCGACACTAAATTTATTTAAGGCGTCGGGATTAAATCCAAATATAATATATGAAACCATACAAAAAAGTTATCGTTTCCGGCGCTCTATTAGCAGCTTTGGCGTTTACTTCATCTAGCGCAGTAGCGCAAGATGCTGGGGTAAGCGCTTCCAGCACCACGCCAGTACTGGATGCACGGCTCGAAGCCAAGGCCAAGAAGGAAGCCGCTCGAATAGAAGCCAAGGCTAAGAAGGAAGCCGCATCAGCGGCAGCACGTGCAAGAAAAGAAGAGCAAAAGAAACAGCGTGAAGCGTTTGTTTTAAAACAAGCCCAGGATAAATTCGCCAGGGCAGTGGCCGAAGCTGAAGCAGGGTTGGTGGCTGTCCAGGCAAAATTAGCCGAGGCTAAAGCGGCCGCGGCGGCCTCTACCGACCGCAAAACCTTTGAAGCAGCGCGCAAGCTATTTATTGAAGCAAGAAAGATAATCCAGAAAGCCATGCGGCCTCTGTCCTCTACCCCTCGCATCGCGACAGTTACAGCTTCAACTCCAACTCTTTCGAGCACAGCCACCGTAACGCAGTAAAGAAGAGCATGAATACTAAAGTAACTAAACTTCCAAAGAGCGAAGTAGAAATTGAAGGTGAGCTCGAAGCCGACCTTTTTGAAGGCTACTACGCTCAGGCGCTTAAAAAGTTAGGCGAGAATGTCAACGTGGACGGCTTCCGCAAGGGCAAAGTGCCGGAGAATGTACTCGTAACTAAAATTCCGGAGATCAGCATCCTGGAAGAGATGGCGCAGATAGCGCTCAATGACGTCTACCCAAAAATTCTAGAAGAAGAGAAAATAGATGCCATCAGCCGCCCCGAAATCGCCATCACCAAGCTCGCCCGCAAGAATCCGCTCGGATTTAAGATTAAAACTGCAGTATTGCCGGAGATAAAACTTCCGGATTATAAAAAAATCGCGCAGAGTGTCTTAAGGTCGGACCTTGGGAATTCAAAAAGGTCCGACCTTGAGGTTTCGGATGAAGAAGTGGAAAACACGATAATGGATATCCGTAAGTCCCGCGCGCCGAAGGTAAAGGTGTCCGACACCCAGGATCCGGTGTCGGACACCTTAAACTTGCCGGAATTTAATGATGAGTTTGTAAAAGGCCTAGGTCCCTTTGAAAATATCGCCGACTTCAAGGAAAAATTGAAAGTAAATATAGAGCTCGAGAAGAAAAATCAGGCAAAAGAAAAGGTTCGGATAAATATGATCGAGAAAATAATTGAGAACTCCACACTCGAGGTGCCGGAAATACTAATCGATATAGAGCTCGACAAAATTCTTTATAAAATGGAGTCGGACATTACCGCGATGGGTCTCGAATTCGAAGGCTACCTCAAGCACATTAATAAGACCAAGGAAGATCTGCGCAAAGAATTCCGCAAGGACGGTGAAAAGAAGGCTAAGCTTGCGCTCATCCTGCAGGAGATAGCCAAGGTGGAAAATATTACTGCTCCGGAGGAACAAGTAGCCCAAGAAGTAGCTCACATCCTCGAGCATTACAAAGATGCCGACCCCGAGCGCGCCCGTGCTCACGCCGAGAACGTCCTCACCAACGAAAAGATCTTCGAATTTTTGGAAAATCAATAGAACCATTTATTTTTCCGGCTTGCATTGTTTTAAGCAATTATGTACAGTATGTACATATGAAAACAATAAGCATTACGGATGCAAGAAAAAATATAAAAGTTTTGATAGACCGGGTGAAATACCGGGGAGAGATTTTTGGCATTGGACGGAGAAATTCAATTGATGTCGTAGTAATTCCCTTTCCGATAAACTATAATAAAAATTTTAACGAGATTACAAATATAAATGCAAGCTCTAGAAGCTTTGATTTCCTTAAAAATGAGCCGGACATTTACAGCATCAGCGATTTGAAGAAGATTTATGCGTAAAGGAAAAATCATTCTTATTCCTTTCCCTTTTACCGATCTCTCTGGCCACAAAGTGCGGCCTGCCCTCGTATTACATGCAAGCAAAAAGCAGAAAGATGTCTTGGCTTGTTTCATTTCTTCGCAAAAAATCGGACGATTGCATCCTTTTGATCTTAAAATCAAGGCAGATATGCAAAATGGGTTGAAGGTAGATTCTATTATTAAAATTCAGAAGATTGCTACTCTGGAAAAACGGCTCGCCATTGGAGAAATTGGTCATCTGGAAAATAAAATCTTAAAGGAAGTTGATAGTAAGCTTAAAATTTTATTTTCATTATAACTCCCACTATTTTGTTTTAGTATAAGCCTCAATATCTAAGAGATAGAGGATCTTTTTTCCTTCATTTTCAGTTATTAAAAACTGTCCATATTTAAATCCCCAGCGCATAGCAGAGGAGCGCCATGCGGATGTAGAGACCGTTTTCGGCTTGGCGGAAATAGGCGGCGCGGGGGTCGGCATCGACTTCGAGTTCAATTTCATTTATTTTTGGAAGCGGATGCATGATGATTGCATCTTTTTTTAATTTTTTTAAGTCCTTGGTCCTAAAAATGAAAAGGTTTTTTACCTTATTGTATTCTTTCTCGGTCTTGAATCTTTCTTTTTGCACCCGGGTCATGTAGAGTACATCAACTTTCGGTAATACTTCCTCCAGGTTGTCAGTTTCTATAAAATTTACTCCTAACCTTTTTAATTCTTTCAGATACTCTGCTGGCAAACGCAATTGTTTTGGCGAAACAAAATAAAATTTATTATTTTTATAAAAATTAATTAGCGGCATAAGCGAACGGAGTGTTCGGCTATACAAAAGATCGCCTCCGAAGGCAATATTTAAATTATCCAATCGTCCATGCTCTTTTTTTATCGTATATAAATCGAGAAATCCTTGAGATGGATGCTGGTGCGCACCTTCTCCGGCTGAGAGCACCGGCTTGGTCGACACCTTTTCAATTCTTTTCATAATTCCCGCCTCCGGATGGCGGATTACCAGCAGATCGGCGTAATTGCACAATATCTTAGTGGTATCTTCTATAGTTTCGCCCTTGTAGGCGGAGGAATTAGTCGAGGCGTCTTCTGCTGAGATAACGCTGGCGCCCAATTTGAGCGCCGCTGTTTCAAAGGATAACCTAGTGCGGGTGGAAGGCTCGAAAAATATACAGGCAACAATTTTATCGGCAAGCAACTTTTTTACTTTTCCATTTTTACACGCTCTCTCCATCTCTACTGCTCGAGATAAAATTTTCTCTACTTCTGCCTTTGAAAATTGGTTTGTGTTTAATAAATTTGGCATAAATTAATTCAAGTACTCTCGGTAAGACTTGATCTCTAAGTCGGCGACCTTATACCGCGCAAGCGCCTTGATGAAAGCACGGGCGAGGTGCAGGTCTGTGAAAAGCGGAATTTGGTTGTCCACTGCGGCCCGGCGGATGCGGAAACCGTCGGTCTGTGTCTTCTTCGCCACCCTGCCCTCTACGCTTAAATTTACCACAAATGCCACCTTTTTGCCTTCGATGATGTCAAGCACATGCGGCGAGCGCTCGGACGCCTTGCGCACGACGGCGCATTTTATTTTCTGTTTCTGGAAAAATTTGGCGGTGGTATCAGTGGCAAAAATTTTGTACCCCAAAGACCGCAGTATTCCGGCCGTCTCCATGAATTTCACCTTGTTGACCGGCCCTCCCAGAGAAAGAAGCACGTTTTTATTTTTGCTGTCGAATTTATTGGTGCTCAAGATCGATTTGAGAAGCGCCTCATCATAATCCTGTCCGAAACAAGCTGCCTCCCCGGTCGAGGACATCTCCACTCGGAGTATCGGATCGGCGCCGAGGAGCCTGGCAAAGGAAAACTGCGGGGACTTCACCACGACGCTCCTGGGGTAAACAAAATTATGCGGCCTAGCCTTGCCGAAGAAAGAATCCACCGCGACACCGGGGAAATTCTTGTCCATCGCCTTCGATAAAAGAGGGAATGTGCGGCTCGCCCGCAAATTCACCTCGATCACGTATGGCTGGTTATTTTTCACCAGAAACTGAATGTTGAAGGGCCCGGTGATAGAAAGCTCTCGCGCTATTTTTTTAGAAATTTCACGCAATTGAAACTCGGTCGAGGCATACACCCTCTGCGTCGGGAAGACAATGGTGGCATCACCCGAATGCACCCCGGCATTTTCCACATGCTCGGAGATGCCGTAAATCATCAATTCTCCCTTTTGGGCAACCGCATCAAATTCAAGCTCCTTCGCGTTCTCGATATATTTGGATATTGTGACTGGGTGCGCGGGTGAAAGCACTGCGGCCTTCCCTATGAACTCCCGCAATTCTTTTTCACTGAAGCATACCCGCATCGCCGAACCAGAAAGGACATAAGAAGGCCGGACCAGCACGGGGAAACCCTCCTCCCTGGTAAACTTAAACGCTTCATGCATGCTGGTAAAACTCTGCCATTTCGGCTGGAGAATATTAAGCTTATCGAGAAGATGCGAGAACTTATTGCGGTCTTCTGCCCGATCAATATTCTCCGCGGTCGTACCTAAAATTTTAAAGCCGCTCCCCGCGAGCTTCTGGGCCAAGTTGTTCGGCCGCTGGCCCCCGACGGAAATTATCACTCCGCCTCCATTTTCAAATTCGAATATATCTGCTACCGTTTCAAAGGATAGATCTTCAAAATAGAGCCGGTCAGACATATCATAGTCTGTGGAAACTGTTTCCGGATTGCAATTTATCACGATCGATTTCTTGCCGTATTTTGAAAGAGCCAGCGCAGTGTATACACTCGACCAGTCGAACTCGACCGAAGAACCGATGTGGTAGGGGCCGCTACCGAGCACGATGATCCCGCGCTTGCCTATGGGCAGGACATCATGATGTGCCCCGTGGTAGGTGAGGTATAAATAATTCGTTTCCGCGGGAAACTCCCCCGCCAGCGTATCAATGGCGAAAACCGAAGGCAATACATTTAATTTTTTCCTTAGGCTCCGCACTTCTAACTCTGTTTTATGGAGCGCGGTGGCGATTTTTTTATCCGAAAAGCCGAGCTGTTTCAATTCCAATAAATCATCCCGGCTCAAAACTTTCTTTTTCAGCAACTTTTTCTCGCCGTTTACAATATTTTCAATGCGGTATAAGAACCAAGGATCAATCCCGGTAATCTTATGGATCTTGTCCACACTCACCCCCCTTTTTATACTTTCTGCCACCGCAAAAATCCGTTTGTGAGTCGGAACAGATAAAAATTTTCTCAATTCCTTTCCGTCTTGAAATCCGTTACCCATAATGCTCTCGCAAGTTCCTGACTGCATCCGCACCGCCTTCTCTAGGGCCTCTTCGAAGCTCCGTCCGATGGCCATCACTTCGCCCACAGACTTCATCGCCGAGCCTATTCGCTCCTCCGCGCCTTTGAATTTTTCCAGATCCCAGCGCGGCATTTTCACCACCACATAGTCCAGCGCCGGCTCGAAGAAGCTTTGGGTTGCTTTGGTAATTTTGTTTTCTATTTCAAGCAAGCTCTTGCCCAACGCGAGTTTGGCCGCCACATAGGCAAGCGGGTAGCCCGTAGTCATCGAAGCAAGAGCGGACGAGCGCGAAAGGCGGGCATTTACTTCGATGACGTAATAATCCAATTTGCCATCCTTTGGTTTTGGATTTAATGCATACTGTACATTACATTCGCCCACAATTTTCAAGCTCTCCACGATTTTTATCGAGGCTTCGCGCAGGCCGTGGTATTCCTTGTTATTAAGCGTCTGGCTCGGAGCCACTACAATGGAATCGCCAGTGTGAATGCCCAAGGGATCGAGATTCTCCATATTGCAGACCGTGACTGTGTTGCCGGAGCTATCGCGCACCACTTCATACTCGATTTCTTTGTAATGATGCAGGTATTTCTCAATAAGCACCTGCGGAGAAACAGCCAATGCGCCTTTGACTATTCCCTCGAGTTCCTTCGGCGTATGGGCCACTCCGGATTTCTGCCCTCCCAGGGCAAAAGCGGCACGCACCATGAGCGGAAAGCCGATCTGGCCCGCCACATTTTTTGCTTCGCGAAGGGTAGTGGCGGACCCGGAGGGCGGAACCGGAACACCGATTTTTTTCAAATGGTCCGCAAATTTTTCGCGGTCCTCCGTCAGCTCAATCGCCTGGGTCGGTGAGCCCAGAACCTTTACTTGGTATTTTTTAAAAACCCCTCTCTCTTCGAGTCTTAGCCCGCAATTAAGAGCTGTCTGTCCGCCAAAGGAGAGCACTATGCCGTCCGGCCGCTCCTTGGCGATAATTTTTTCCACGAAATATGCGTCAACCGGCAGGAAATAAACCTCATCGGCGAGGGTTTTCGAAGTCTGAAAAGTGGCGATATTCGGGTTAACCAGTATGACTTTTATTTTTTCCTCCCGGAGCGCCTTGATCGCCTGCGAGCCGGAATAGTCGAACTCCCCCGCCTCGCCTATTTTCAGCGCTCCGGAGCCCAGAACTAATATTTTTTTAAATTTATTTTTCATACTTTTTATCCACATGCCCAACTTGTGGTTTAATATGTTTCAAAAAATAATCGAATATCCAGTCGGTATCCAGCGGCCCGGGCGTCGACTCGGGGTGAAATTGTACGGACATTATCGGCAATTTTTCATGGATTATTCCCTCATTAGTGTTGTCGTTGGCGTTGTAGAACCATTCTTTGAAACCTTTCGGGATTTTCCCCACCGCAAAGCCGTGGTTTTGGGTAGTAAGATATGCTTTTTTCGAATTCCTCTCCACCGCGGGCTGGTTTTGGCTACGATGGCCGAATTTCAGCTTGTAAGTGTTGCCCCCCGATGCCAGCGCCAATATCTGATTGCCCAGACAAATCCCTAAAATAGGGATATTTTTATCCAAAATCTTTTTTACATTTGAAATTGTAGCTTTGACCTTAGTCGGGTCGCCAGGGCCATTGGAGATGACGACTGCAGATATAGGAAATTTGAGTTTTGTAATATTAGTATCCCAAGGAACTACGCATACTTTTACTTTTCTTTTCGCCAGGCTATTTTCAATATTCTTCTTTGACCCGCAATCTATTAGCACAACTGTGTTTTTCCCTTTCCCTACTTCATATATTTTTTTTGTGGAAACTTCAGCAACTAAATTTCTTTTATTTGGATCTTCTAATTTTATTTTTTTATTATTAAATATAATTCCGCCCAACATTACTCCCTCAGTCCTTAATTTTTGGGTAATCTCTCTCGTATCTTTAATTTCGAGCAAGGGTAGTCCTTGCTCACAAAACCACTTTGATAAGGTTTTAAGCGATGCATGGTGCGATGGGGTATCTATATAGTTGCACACTATCAGTCCGGACACTTGAATCTTGGAGGATTCCCAGGTTTTTTTATCCGGTATTCCGTAGTTGCCGACGAGCGGATATGTGAGGACCAGGATTTGCCCGCGGAATGAAGGGTCGGTGAGCGCCTCAGGGTAGCCCACCATGCCAGTGGCAAAGACCACTTCGCCGGAGAGCGATTTTTCAGCCCCGAAGCTTTTGCCTTCGTAAATGCTTCCGTCTTTCAAAATTAATTTGGCTTGCTTAAGTTTCATTGGGTTTCATTTTTTAAAATCTTACCTTTTACCACGGTCATGACTACGCTGCCGGGGAAGGTCAGTCCTAAAAAAGGCGACCATTTTGATTTGGTTTTCAAATTTTCGCTTGCCACTTTAAACTTTTTGCCCATATCAATCACCGCGAGCGACCCTGCATATCCCTCTTTGATTTCACCGTATTTCTCCGGCAAAAATTTATTTATAAACTTGCCTGGATTTTCCGAGCATACCTGGGCCGCTTCCTCTGGAGCGAAACCATGCTCCTTCATAAGCCAGGCAACGAACGGACCGAAGGTATCAAGGTGGGTGAGCCCAGAAATGCCTTTTTGCTTTTCTTCCACCGAGTGCGGTGCATGGTCCGTAGCCAGATAATCTATCTCTCCGCGCTTGAGCATCTCGATCAGCCCCAGGCAGTTCATTCGCGACTGCCGGATCGGCGGATTAACCTGGAATTTTACCCTGCCGGCCGCCTCGATCATCGTCTCATCGAAATAGAGATGATGTGGAGTCACCTCGAGGACCACATTCACCCCGCGATTTTTTGCATTGACTATCTTCTGCACTCCTTCGAGAGTGGAAACATGGCAAATCTTTCCCTGCAATTTATATTTTTCTATTAAATGGAGAGCGAGGTCGACAGCCGAGACTTCCGCCTCCGCGGGGCGCCTGCCCTCATGCGTCCGCGCCTGCAAAGAATCTTCGAGTATTTTCGGGTCTTCGCAGTGAAAACTGATGTCTTCTCCTCTGTATTTGGATATGGCGGCCTCCAGCCCTTCGTTGGAGGTAAAAAAAAGATCCCCGACCGAAGGACCCATGAACGCCTTGTACGGAACCCTCTTGTGGAGTGGCTTGGTCGTAGGCCCGATGCCCGCGTAGCATAGAATCGGTACGGCGGATTTTTTAGCAAGTTCGCTTTTTTCATCGTAGCTTGCATCATCTATCGGCGGAACTTTATTATTCGGCATATCGGCCATTGCGACCACTCCGCCGGCAATCGCCGCCTCTCCGGCCGAGGTAAAGTCTTCTTTATAATCCTGCGAGTGGCTGACGTCTTCCCGGGCATGAATATGCAAATCGATAAAGCCGGGGAAGATGAGCTCGTCCTTAAAAATAAAATCGGCTACTCCAGTCGGAGAGCCGATTTTATTGATTATCCCGCTTTGGTCGATCTCGATCCGTCCGCGGAATGTCTTGTCTTTAGTTACAATATTGCCTTCAATCGTCACGCTGCATAGATACTAGCACTTTAAAAAAGGTATGCAAGCTTGAAAAAACTATCAAAAAAGATTATACTGACGCCATGTTAATTCCAACCGTTATTGAAAAATCACAGTTCGGCGAGCGGGCTTATGATATATACTCCCGCCTATTGCGCGAGCGCATCATATTCCTCGGCGGCCCGATCGATGACCACACGGCCAACATCGTGATCGCCCAGCTTCTTTTCCTAGAATCCGAAGACCCGAAGAAAGACATCCATCTATACATCAACTCTCCCGGCGGATCGGTGACTTCCACCATGGCCATCGTCGACACAATGAACCACGTACGCCCGGATATCTCTACTTTCTGCGTCGGACTCGCGGCCTCGGGAAGCGCGATAATTTTGTCGGCCGGGAAAAAAGGCAAGCGTTTCATCCTGCCGAACGCCGAGGTGATGATCCATCAGCCGCTCGGCGGCGTGGAAGGCCAGGCCACCGATATCGCCATTACTGCCAAGCACATTTTGAAAACCCGGGACAATTTAAATAAACTCCTCGCCAAAAATACTGGCAAATCGCTCGCCCAGATCGAAAAGGACGTAGAGCGCGACTTCTTCATGGACGCCGAAGAGGCTAAAAAGTACGGGATTATCGACGAAATAGTTACCAAGTCCAAAGCTCCGACCGCCAAAAACGGGAACGACAGCCTCTAACCTTATCAACATGGACAAATAAAGCAATATTTGTTATATTGTTAGCGTTGAATCTTACAAATTTATTTCACTTGGTTTATAGGAATATCCATATATTTATGCGGTCTTGGAAGAAAAATTTCGGAAGTCTGGGCATTGTTTTTTCTAAGTGTTTGCGGGTACAAAAAATAAACTAAATATAGTGGCTTGTTCTTATAAGTCGAACTAAGACTTATGAGCCTAATAATAATAATTCTAATCGGAGTCGGGGTACTCCTTTTGGGCGCGGGTATCGGATACTACCTCCGCCTCATCATAGCCCTCGGCAAACGCCGAAGTATTGAGATTGATATCAAGCAGATGATGGTGGGCGCGAAAGAAGAAGCGCAGAAAATAGTCGACGAAGCAAAAAAAACGGGAGAGGCGAAGCTGGCGGAGCTACGCGAAGAAGAAAAAAAGAAAGATATTGAATTCAAAGAAAAAGAAACTCGCCTGGTAAAAAAGGACGAATTCCTGGACGCGCGTCAGCTCGAGATCGATAAGGAAGTCGAGAATATAAAAACAAAAGTCGAGGACATTAAAAAGATTCAGGAGAAGGTGCAGAAGATCGAGGAAGAAAAGCGCGGCGAGCTCGAACGAGTAGCGAAACTTTCCGAAATAGAAGCCAAGGATGAGCTCCTCAAAGACATCGAGAAGAAGTACGAGGAGGATATCCTGGTAAAAATCCAGAAACTCGAAAATACGGGCGAGGAAAAGCTTGACCGCCGGGCCAAGGACATACTGGCCACGACCATCCAGCGCCTAGCATCCTCTACCGCTTCCGAGCTGATGACTACAGTGGTTTCCATTCCGAACAATGAAATCAAGGGTAAAATCATCGGCAAAGAAGGCCGAAATATCCGTGCTTTCGAGCGGGCGGCAGGGGTGGAAGTCATCGTCGACGATACCCCGGGCTCAATCGTCATTTCATCCTTCGACCCTATCCGCCGGCAAGTGGCGCGCCTCGCGCTGGAGAATTTGATCCTCGACGGGCGCATTCAGCCGGCCAAGATCGAGGAACTGGTGGAGAAAGCGAAAGAAGAGATCAATAAAATAATTAAGGAAAAGGGCGAGCAGGCGGTATACGAATGCGGCATATTCAACTTTGATCCGCGCATCGTCGCCATTATCGGCCGGCTATACTTCCGCACCAGCTATGGACAGAACGTGCTTCAGCACTCGATCGAAATGGCGCACATCGCCGGCATGATCGCCGAGGAGCTTGGCGCGGATGTGGCTATCGCCAAGGCTGGCGCCTTGGTACACGACATCGGCAAAGCCCTCGACCACGAAGTGCAGGGCACCCATATCGAGATCGGTATTCGCATCCTCCAGAAATTCGGCGCGGATGAAAAAATCATTACCGCCATGAAATCGCACCATGAGGACTACCCGTATGAAACCATCGAAGCGGTCATCGTCCAGACTGCGGACGCGATCTCCGGCGGCCGCCCGGGCGCACGACGCGACAGCGTGGAGAATTACTTGAAGCGCCTGCAAGAGCTTGAGGCGCTAGTGAACACCTTCCCGGCCGTGGAGAAGTCCTATGCACTTCAAGCCGGACGTGAAATCCGCATATTCGTCACCCCGGAGAAGCTCTCTGACGCTGAAGCCAAGCTCATGGCACGTGACATTGCGCTGAAAATCGAACAAGAACTAAAATATCCAGGGGAAATCAAGGTAACTCTCATTCGCGAGACTCGCGTCATAGAATACGCGAGGTAAAAATCTTAAAATATAACTTTTTGAGGGGGTTTTGAGCACGACGGTGTGAAAACTTCAGGATTTTTTAAGCTTCAAAAAATCCGTACCCTGAAAAAGTTCATATTTTTAAGATTTTTATAACACTTGCATCAAAAAAGCCTTAATATATAATGAGGGAGTATTAAAATAAGGTTATATTGGCCACCGCCAAGGCGGGGCAAGGTCGAGTAAGAATTATCAAAATAAGCTTAAATACTATGAATAAACAAGCTTTAGCTGAATGGGTACACGGAAAGCTTGGCGGCACCAAGGTGCAGGCCGAGGAAGTAGTAGACGGTATCTTCGAAGCTATCACCAAGACTCTCAAGAGCGGTGGCGAGGTTTCTATCGCCGGCTTTGGGATCTTTTCCGTAAAGAGCCGAGCGGCTCGCATGGCTCGCAATCCGAAGACCGGAGAGCAGGTCAAGGTGGCTGCCAAGAGGGTGCCAAAGTTCCGACCTGCAAAGGGACTCAAGGACACAGTCGCTTAATTTCATCTCGCGAGATAAAAATAAGCAAATCAAAAAATCCCTCTTGATTTATCCTGGGGGGTTTTTTGTTTTTAGTGGTATAATTTGTTCGATCTAGTCTGGAGAAGGAACCCATGTCCGACACCATCATGTATCATCGTGGAACGGCGTACGTGGCAATCGGGAACCGTCTTCTCGAAATCGGGCCAGCAGAAACTGCAAGGTACCTCCATACCGAGGACTTGCTCGACATGATCTGTCTCGCGCTTGCGCGAGAAGAGTTCAAAAAGCTCAAGGTCAAAGACAAGTTGCTTCAGTAGCCGGGGAGGTGTATCAGGGGCAGGACTCACGTCCTGCCCCGCTCTACATTTAATCTAATATTTCCTAATCACTGCCTTCACTACTCCTACAATATTCAAAGAGTGTTCCGGGTAAATGTTTTTATAATTTTTATTAGCGGGCTGGAGATAAACCCTGCTTCCGTCTTTCCTGTAATATTTCATAGTGTATTCCCCATCCACCTCGGCAATCACAATGTCGCCGACTTTGGCATTGTTATTGGTCCGCTCCACCAGCACATGATCCCCTTCCTCTATGTGCGCCTCGATCATAGAGTCGCCATCCACTTCGAGCATATAGGTGAGTTCCTTCCTGCCGATAAGCATCTCCTCTAGGTTCACCGTGTCCGCCTGCTCCTCTACCTCCGATGGTGGGCCGGCCTTCACCAGCCCGGCCATTTGGATCTCGCCGAAGGAATTCGACGGTATGAGCCTGCCTAGATGATCCTTAGCCACCAGCCCGGAAGCCACCAATTTATCTACAATCTTAAAAATTGCGTTCTTGGATTTGAAGCCGAAGAGTTGCATCATCTCCGAATACGAAGGCATCCGTTTATGGCTTCGGTAGAATGATTCTAATTTTGTTTGGTAAATATTTTTTGCCATTTTCTATATAGAAGAAAACGTGGCCTGCCCGAATTGCTACGCAAAGCGTTGCAGGCGGGGAAAAAATTTGCGAACAAAGTTCCTAAAGTAGCTCTGGCGGTAGTGATACCTCATTCTCCTTAGCATGAGCTTGTGGTCCCGAGCCTCCTTCCAATACTCCTCCCCGCGCAGGATCTTCCTGTCGATGACCTTGTTAATTTTTTGGATCTCTTTTTCAAGCATCCTTAGATATTGTGACTGACTCATAAAATTAATAATTAAAACTAATAATTGACCTATGAGTCTAGTATAAGTGAACGCTCGTTCACCTGTCAACTATCCGGCTGTGGATAACTTATTCTAGGTTTGTTGGATTGGGCCTTAAGTGTAAATTCTCATTTAGGCCATTGAGGGCCTGCATATCCTCGGCTGATAATTCAAAATCAAATACGTCTATATTTTCCTTCATGCGCTCTTTGTGGGAAGACTTTGGAAGTGGCACAGCGCCATGTTGGAGGCTCCAGCGAAGCAAAATTTGCGCAGGAGTTTTGCCATATTTTTCAGCTATCACCTTTATGCTTGGGTTACCCAGCCTTTCCCCGTGGACGAGGGGTGAATGCGCTTCCACTACTATCCCGCTTTGTTTGCAGTAATTAAGCAAATCTTCTTTGTATAAAAATGGGTGAAATTCGAATTGGTTCACCGCAGCCGGGATGGTCGCATAATTTTTCATCTCTTCTAGGTGATTGATCATATAATTCGAAACTCCAATAGCCTTCGCTTTCCCCGACTTATAAATTTCTTCCATCGCCTTCCAAGTTTCTTCGCGTTTATTGATACTCTTAAAATTTCCTCTATCCCCGCTCGCCGTCGGCCAGTGAACCAAGTATAGATCCACATATTTGAGACCAAGCCGCTCAAGCGAAGCATCGATAGCTTTAAGTGTTGTTTCATAACCCTGGTCAGTGTTCCAGAGTTTTGTCGTCACAAACATTTCTTCCCGTGGAATGCCGGATTCACGTATAGCTTTCCCCACACCTTCTTCATTCCCATAAATCATCGCTGTGTCTACATGCCTGTATCCAGCTCGCAGTGCTTCCCCTACCGCATTCACCACCTCCTCTCCCCCCGGAATCCTGAAAACTCCGAAGCCAATCACCGGCATCTTAACGCCGTTATTCAAAGTTATGCGTGAATTTTTATCCATATTTTTATTGTACCAGAAAACTAAGAGTTTACTTTCGGCCTATATTGGATAGCTTCGAGAATATGATTGGCCTTAACCTCTGGAGAATTTTCGAGGTCGGCGATGGTGCGGGCGATTTTGATGACCCGGTGGTAAGCGCGAGCAGAGAGGGCCAGACGCTCGGCGCTGTTGTCGAGGAGCTCGCGTACTTCCTTGGCAAGTTTGAGCATATTATCCATATCTTTCACATTCATTTCGCTATTGGTCGTCAGCGGCCGACCAAATTTTCTAAATCTATTTTTCTGAATCTCCCGCGCTTTCATAATTCTTTCTTTTATTTTCTCGCTCCCCTCTCCGCTCCCGCCTTCACTCCCTAATTTCTTATAATCCACATTGCCGACGGAGACCCAGATGTCGATGCGGTCCATGATCGGGCCAGAGAGCTTCCTTTTATACCGGTCCAGGTCGGAAGGTTTGCATATGCACGCCTTTTGCTTGGAGCCCAGGTGCCCGCAGGGGCACGGATTCATCGCCGCGATCAAAATAAAGTTCGATGGAAATATGGCGGAGCCTTTGGCTCGCGAAATTGACACGATATTATCTTCCAGTGGCTGGCGGAGCGACTCGATCACCCGCTTTTCGAATTCTGGAAATTCATCTAGGAACAGAACTCCCCGGTGCGCGAGCGTCACCTCCCCCGGCTTGGGGTATGTTCCCCCACCGATGATAGAAACGTAAGATGCGGTATGGTGCGGAGCGCGAAACGGTGGAGCGCATACCAGCTCCCCCATGGTGCTGCCAGCCACCGAATGAATGCCGGTAATCTCCAGCACTTCATCGAGATCGAGATCCGGCAAGAGTGCGGAAAATGCGCGGGCCAGCATGGTCTTGCCCGTGCCCGGCGGACCGTACATGGCGATGTTGTGTCCGCCGGCCGCCGCGATCTCCAGGCCACGCTTGGCGCCTTCCTGCCCCCTGATGTCTGAAAAGTCTGTGGCCCTAGAAACTTTCGCATATTTCACGCGCGTTTTCGGCTGAAGTTTAAGGACCGTCCTTTTCGAATTCTTTAAGGACGGTCCTTGGAGTGTATCGAGATGCTCCAGCACCTCTAGCAGACTCCCGGCTCCGTAAACTCTTATGCCCTCTACCAGCGCCGCCTCTTCTGCGTTCTCTCTAGGTAAATATATCTCCTCGAAACCCTTCCGCTTGGCCTCTTGGGCCAAGGGCAAGGCTCCGCGGATGCTCCGGAGGGTGCCGTCGAGCCCGAGCTCGCCGAGAAAAATTTTCTTTTCGGAATTAAATTTTATTTCCCTAAGGGAGAGCAGGTAGGCCACAGCCATGGCCAAGTCAAAAAACGGCCCTTCCTTTTTTAAGTCGGCCGGTGAAAGTGAAACTATGATTTTGTGATTCTGGGCTTTCGGAGATTTATAGCCCGAATTCTTGATGGCCGAGCTCACCCGATCTTTGGATTCCTCTACCGCCTTGTCGGGAAGCCCGACGATATTAAACGCGTGCAGAGACCCTTTCGAGATGTCTACTTCAATTCTCACGATCTGCCCTGAAAGCAGGTTGACTTGCGCCGAGTAAACTTTTGCGAAAGACATAAATAAGTTATAAAGTGAAAAGTTTTTAAAGTTTGTAAAGTTGGGAGAGTATTTTTTCTTTATGAACTTGATGACTTTATGAACTTTTAACTCTCTAGGTGTTTCTTGCAGGTTCTGGCTGCCGGATTGGCTTCCAGGCGGTCCTTTTCAATGTCTTTCTTGCAAACTTCACATCTGCCGAATGATTCGCGGTTCACATTTTTGATAGCACGGAGAATATTTTGCAATCTCGGCTCCAGCGTCCGGATCATAGAACTTTTCGCTTCAAAATCCTCAAATCTGTCGGCCATATCGTTCTGGTCCGACTGCGGCACATCCTGCTCTTCCGGAGTCGCCTCCCACTCACCCGTTTCGGTGTTTAACTTGCCCATGTCTTTCATCTGCTCCACTAGTACATCCCTTTCTTTTTCCAACTTTTCTTTAATTTTTTTCTTATCCAACATGGGAATAATGATAGCATGCGCGTTATAATATGCCAACTAATTTAGGCGAGGCAGTTGGCCTGCCATCACGAGCTTCTCAAGCTCTTCATCTATCTTATCTATACCGAGACCTTTTTCCAGTTCTTCCAGCTTAGGCAATAATTTTTTTAATCTTGCTCTGCCTTCTACTTCCCGTTCTCTATCCATCTGGCCTATTTTTTCTAAACTCGTGCCTGTGGTAACTTTATCGGGTACACTTTCTTTGTATAGAGTTTGTAAAATATTTAAAATTGCCCTGCAGGCACTTCTCACTTTGAGATTCATTAATACTCCCGCCATATATCCCGGAGTGGAATTTTTGATTTTCTTTTCATCTTTAAGGCCTGCGACTCTTTTTGTAAATTCTTCCGGATGCAATCGCATGGTAGCAATAGCAGAAGCAAACATTTCATCATAATCATCATAGGGGTGCCCAGCATTTGTTGCACCCTTTGCTTGATACGCTGATTCCTCAAATATATTCGGTAGGCTCAATCGGGGGTCTGCATTTTTAAGATCTTCTTTAAATGGGGACACCCATCCGCCCAGGCGTTCAAACCAGTCGGCCAGGCTCAAGTGGTTCTCTTGGTTTGGATTGTGACGAATTTTTGACATGAGAGCATGTGCCAATTCGTGAGTCAAAGTTCCCTCAAACGCTCGCGGGTACTCTGGTTTTTCAACCTGGGCGGTGGGTATTTCTACACGATTTTCTGCGCGATAGTAGCCGTTGTGGATTGGGGACTCATATATATAGATAGCGTCCTTAATGAGAGGGAAAAAGGCTTCTTGAACTTCCTGGGCTATTTTTAGCTGATCTTTAGGAAGTTTTTTTTCTGAGAAAAATGGTAAACTCCCATTTACATAATATTGTGGAAAGATATTAAAAGACTGCTCCTTGCGAGTTGTTCTATCTATAATTTGCAACCTCCACAATCCTTTCCCGGGCAATATCAACATTTTTGTATCGGGATTTTCACTATTTTCCTGGGTACTGGTAACAGGAAAAAATCTTGACCAGGATCTTCCATCTTCATCGCTACCTAGCTCGATATACATCCTATGGGGTCCATCCTTGGCATATGAATTCAGTAGTTTCTCGTCAAACCATAGCTGCCAGCCGCTAATTCTGAATCGAATACCTTTATATTCGAAAGTTTCTCCCGATGTGTAAATTTTTTTACTCTCAAAATTGGCAGCATCCTTTCCCATATCATAACTGAACTTGCCAATCGTTCCTGCAGCAAGCCCAAGCACACCTAAACCTTTTAAAAAATCTCGTCTGGAAGATTTTTTGGGTTCGTCCGATTCATTTATCTTTGCAGGTAGATTTTCCATAGAGAAAATTATTTCCTGATCCGGCTCGAGCCCAAGCGCAGGATCAGTTCCTCGACGGCCTCCCGACCGTCGGTGATGACGATCGAGGCGTCGTCGGCAAAAACATAGAGAAAGACAGTGTTGCCTTCATTATCATACAGCACCCGGGCATTTTTATTTTCAATTACCACATCGTCGAACGGCTTGGTCAGCAGGTACTTGTTGGCCGTTTCAACCGTAATGCCGAAAAATCCGTGGAGGTCGGAAAACATCTTCTCTTCCCAGGCGCGCATGCTGCCAAAAGCATCGAGCATCGAGCGGACCTTGATAAGCATGAAGAAATTTTTTGTTTCCGGACCTTCGTTGACTACACCCAGTAAAAAATCATCGGAAACAAATCCGGCGTTGGGGTTTTTCGAGCTCAGATCTAAATTACCTTCGATCAAAGTGGAAAATCTGCGCAAGCCGATAAGCTTTTTGTTCTCGATCGCATAAATCCCCTCCACTCCGCCCCCCTTCACCCGGGTATTTCGCACTTCATTCTCGATGCTCTGAGCTATTTCACCCTTTTTCATTCCTCCCACTTCTTGAAAGTAGCTCCCGTCGAGGTATATGAGCGGCACGTAGGGTTCCGGAACCTCGATCGTATTAATCTCATTGCTCCACAGGAAATAATAGGCGATGGAAGCTGCAATGATCACCATGACGGCACTCGTGGCCATGAAAATCTTATTCTTTTTTGATTCGGGTGATAAATTTATTTTTTCCCGCTCGCTCGCTTCCTGCTCATGGATTATTTTTTTAATGATTCCAGCCTGGTCGCCCTCTATCACCTTCGCCATGTCCTCGACGTAAGTGGTCACCATCTTATGCTCCTCGGCCCGGCCACCCCGCGATACCTTAGTGGGCATTTTGCCTTCGTTTTCCATACTTGGTTTATTCTATCATTTCTCTTAGTTTTTGTGCATTCCCATGCTTCAGCATACCCAAATATGAAGCCTTGGTTTCAACTCTCGAATTATTCCCTAAATTCTTCACCATCCTCCTCTTCGTACTCGTCCGGAGCACCCTATGCCTCGGAAAATGCACCCAGCCGAGAAAGTCCACACCAGAAGCAAAAGTTTTAATAAAAACTTTGTTCGGATGCAGTTCTAGTTTTAATTTATTTTTTAAGAATTCTGAAATTTTAGGCAAAAGATTGAGAAGTTCTGTTTTGTCATTTTGCAAAATGACAAAGTCATCCGCGTAGCGAATATAATATTTTACTTTCAATTCTCTTTTTACGTATTGATCGAACTCGTTCATGTATACGTTCACTAAAAGCTGTGAGGTCAGATTCCCTAATGGTAGACCACCTGCGAGGCAAGGCCTCGCAGGTATAGAGAAACTATCAATTACTTGGGAGAGAAGCCACAGGATGTCCGTGTCAAAGAGACACTTTGACAATATGTGTTTTAAAGTATTGTGGTCGATGTTGGCAAAGAATTTCTTGATGTCGCATTTGAGAACCCAGCAGGTGCGGGTGTTATTTTTTGAGACTTTGAAAAACATTGCTTGAAAACGGTTTATTGCTTTGTGTGTTCCTTTATCTATTCTGCAAGAATATGAATTATGTATAAATTTTTTATCAAAATACGGGTACAAAATACGATGTATGGCGTGATGCAATAATCTATCTCTGGCCTGTGCTTTATGAATACTTCTTTGCTTGGGATCGTTAATAAAAAATGCTTCGTAGTCGCCATGGCGATATGTCTTATTTTTTAAGTCCTGGTGTAGAGCAAAAATATTTTCAGAAAGATTGAGTGCGAATATGGCAACATCTTTTCTTTCTTTTTTGCCGCGAATAAATTCACTCCACGCTTCGCACAAATTTTCTATGGATATGATATTGTGGTAATTATGAGGCATGATATTAAGTCCTACCCCCCCCCCTCGAGAATTACCAAGAGTAATTCTCGATATAAAAGCAACGTATCAGCTTTGGCTTACTTTGCATCGTGATTTTCCAAAAGTAGAACGATTGGGGCTAGGTCAGAAGATCGAGCAAACATTTTTAGAAACTTTAGAGCTTACATTTTGTCTAAGTTATCTTTCCCCAGAACACAAGCTCCCTATGCTCAATAAAGCCATAACCAAACTGGATATCTTAAAATTCTTCACTCAAATTGCTTGGGAAACAAAACTAATACCGACGAATAAATATTCTGAACTTTTAGAAAAACTAGCGACAATTGGCCGACAATTCGGCGGCTGGAAAAAGGGACTGCAGATAAAAACTAACAGCCCGAAGTAAATTCCGGACTGTAAGAATAACAATAGTTTCGAGAGAAGAAGTGGTTGTCGACGTTCCACGGATTGGTGTTGTCGGTGGAGTTGGCGTTGATGTTCCAGCCGTCGCCATTCCAGTTCACGTTGACCGCGCGAAGCACGGAACATTTCTCGTACATGAGGCCATCTATTTCACCGCCGATCTAGAGACACCCCAGCAAGGGGAGTCCTTGCTGGAAATGCTAGAGATCGTGCTGTATATTATTTTGGGGTATAGAACCCCACCAGCATCATGTACCAATTTTTGTTATTTTTTGAAAATAATTTCCTCCCTCTCGCGCAAGCCGTAACCGGCGTGAATCTCGAGAAAAATATCTTAAGACCATGACACGAAAGCCTTGACCGTCGTGTAACGCATGATTTCAAAACCATTGTATCAAAATTAGAAAATAAATGTAAGTAAAATTAACAGGACCCCCAGCCAGCCGAAGCCAACCGAGGGTCCAAGAGTCCCAGGGTCTGAGGGTCAGCTTGCGACTGATTCCTGAGGCACTGAGGATGTGAGCACTAAATTGCGAGAGAAGAAGCGGTTGACGACGCTCCACGGAAAGGT
>Ga0209542_10007266_pt1 | contig 21168 bp, 20 predicted proteins | sample RifCSPhighO2_01_FD_184028 | JGI IMG/M metagenome (GOLD analysis project Ga0209542, IMG submission 184028) | Soil microbial communities from Rifle, Colorado - Rifle CSP2_plank highO2_0.1 (SPAdes) (version 2) | ecosystem: Environmental > Terrestrial > Deep subsurface > Rock core/Sediment ... | reverse complement strand
GATCAAGGGATATACGCAGATCCAGAGGGAAAACAATTGGTCTTATATATTTACAAAATAAAATGAAATTCTTTACAAGTTTGTATAGAAAAATTGTGAATGCACCTTTTAATGAACCTATATTTATCTCAACTAACAAACCAATTAACTCAAAAATTATTAGATTTATCTATGATTCAATTTTAACAATATTCAAAGCCCAACAAAATTATGTTACTAGCGAAAGAATTGTTGAGATTCCATTTGTACTACAGAATTTAGACATACCAAAAGGTGGAAAAATTCTAGACTTTGGATGTGATGAAAGTAAAATTTCCCTGGAATTAGCTAGTCTGGGTTATTCTGTTACTGCAGTGGATTTCAGTGATTATAACTTCAGTCATCCTAATTTGAAATTTATTAAATCGGATATACTAAAAGCTGATATTGACAAAGCATCCTTTGATGTGATTGTTGCACTTTCTGCAATTGAACATTGTGGCATCGGTTTCTACAGTAATGATATGGGTGACGACTTAAAAATAATAAAATATCTTCATTCTTTGCTTAAAAAAGGAGGCAAATTACTAATAACAGTTCCCTTTGGAAAAAAAGATCAAAACAATCTGCATAGAATCTACGATTTTAGAGCTTTAGAGCATTTATTAAAAGACTTTAATATCATAAAAAAAGAATTTTATATAGGTATAGGAAGAAAACATTGGCTTCCTTGTACTGAAAAAGATTTAGAAAATACTGATTCAATAAAAGTTGGATTTGTTCAAGGGGTTGCGTGTATTGTCTGCAATAAATCATAAATACTTGACAACTTCATGAACAACTTTATCAACATCTATATATTTTAAACAATTATAATGCCCAAAACTACATTTTAATGTTGCTCCAACTTTATAACAAGGTCTACATAATAAAGGCAAACAAACAATAGTAGTCTTTTCGGTGAGGGGTGCTGTTCCAATTGGATCGACAGGACCTTCAATTACAACTATGGGAATGCCTAAGGCAGCGGCAATATGCATTAAACCAGTATCATTTGTTAAAAAGGCACTGCATTTTGATATTAAGGCTGCAGTCCGAGATATATCATCAGTTATGACTATTATTGGTTTATTTTTCATAGCTTCATAAATATATTGTTTAAGTTGATTCTCATTTTTTCCGCCAAACAACAGAATCTTACATTTATGTTTCTCAGATAACACATCAGCAACTTTCACAAATTTATCTTTATCCCACCTTTTGTTGATCATTCCTGCTTGCTCACTAGAACCAGGATGCAATCCAACAATCCTATCATTCTTCTCGATATTTAAAGTTTTTATAAAATTATTAGCATATTTCATAGAATTAGCATCTATAAAAATATCTAAATTCTTATTTTTTTTAGTAGAATTAATACCTATTAATTTTATCAAATCCAAATTTTCTTCAATTTCATGTAACTTATCATTTATTGGAATTCTTCTGGTAAACAAATATCCTGCAGCCAGAAATTTATTAATAGGATACTTATGGGAAATTCTCTCCTTTCCCCCAATTAAAAAATTAACAATTGAATAATAAAATTTATTTGCAGGAAATGGTGTTATTGATACATCATAATTTTCTCTTCTTAACTTTAATGCATAGAAAAAGGACTTTATATGTCCTTTTTTTTGAAACTCCCATAAGATCAGTTTATCAATATTCGAATTATATTTTAAAATATCATAACAAGATTTATACATGACTAAAACATGTATTTCCGCGTCTTTAAAATATGCTCGTATCTCTCTTAATGTTGGAGTGAACATCAGCGAATTTCCAACTCCTGGCAATAAATGTATTAATATTTTCATTTTTCATATACAGTATCGTGAATTATATCATAGGTACTTACAAGAAATTTAAATCTAGAATATAATAACCTTAATCGTATCATAGATAGGAACATTTGATAAGAAGTTTTTACTAATTTTAACTTTGATCCTTCTTGATCATGCCAAACTGTAGGTATTTCCACTATTTTAAAATTATTTTTTCGCATCTGATATAACAAATCAACATCAAAACCCCATTGGGTTACTCCAAGGCGGTTAACTGTAGATTTTACTGCCTTACTCCTAAACAATTTAGCACCACACTGAGTATCGGTTATTTGTATATTAAATAAAATCCTAACAAATATATTGAATATCCTGCTAACAATCCTCCTTCTAATGGGTTGTTTCTTATTAATTATTGATTGTTTTGACCATCTACTAGCAACAATGCCATCATTATTCCGTATATTATGTATCAGATCATTGAACGCATTTGGTGGCGTTGCCATGTCAGCATCAACAAAACCTATCAGAGCTCCATTTGCAATTTTAAATCCTTCAATAACTGCACCGCCTTTCCCAATCTTTCCGGGATAATTTCTAGATTGAATATTTTTGAATTTCTTACTTAATGCTTTCACAATTTCTTCTGTTTTATCTTTAGTACCATTAATAATTACCAGAATTTCAAAATTATTTTTATAAATCGCATAAAAATAATTATGGTAATTAATCAGAGTACTAGATATCCTTTTTTCTTCATTATAAGCTGGTATTACTATTGAGAGATCCATTTTTCATCCTACTAAAAGTATAAATAATTAAAAATAAAAATAAACTTAGTGATAATCCAAGTAATATATAGACAACCTGGGCAATAGATTTATGGAAAAAAACAAATAATATAATCTCTAGTATGTTAAATGATACAAGTAAAAATATAAAAGACTTTTTATGAAGTGATAAATTGTAAAAAATAAGCACATATACCAAAGCTAAAACACTCATAAAAATAGCAAATTTACCAAGTAAGGGAGCTATACTCAGAAAATCATTGCCAAATAATAGGCTAATTGTAAACTTAGGAAATATAAAATAAAATAATGTGGCTAATCCACAAAAAGTGGCTACAATTAGTAATGATTTCACAAGAATATTTCTGGAGGGTAGATTTTTCTCATTTAATTCAACAACCTTGGGAAACATAACATACACAATAGAAATGGATCCAAAGTAAATTACCTTTCCAAGCATTGCCAGTGCAGCATAATAACCTGCCTCAATATCACTAAAAAAATGCTTCACTAAAAAAACATCTAGGCTAAACAATAATGTGATACTTAGCATTGCTATTAATACTGGTATAGAATAATGAAAAATTTCTACGCTATTATATACTTTTTCTCCCTTAACTAAATATTTTTTTAATGTATAAAGAGTTATCAAAAAGGGTAGAAAGAAAGCCAGTACAATAGCTATTATAGCACCATTTACTCCTAATCCCAGAAATACTAATAACAATCCCAAAGATAATTTAACTATACCTTGAAAAATCATGCTAGAACCTAACGATTTAAATTTTTGCAGCCCTTGCAATACCCCCCATGTAATAGATAAAAGTAGGGCAAAAATAACTAGTGTACCCATTAGTATAACAGGAGCTAACTGGTCTATTTTTAGAAAATCGGCGATAAATTTACTAAAAAATATATACAGAATGAAGACACCCAAACTTAACCCAAATATCTTCTTTAATGTAGATCTAAGAAGATGATTTATAGAGTTCTGTTTTTCATGGCTTCTTATCTGAGCAATAAATTTTGACATTGTAGTTTGTATTGTATTAAAAGGTACATTAATTATATACAAAATAGTAAGTAAAGTTCCAAGTACCCCATAGCTTGCAGGACCTAAAGTTCTACCAATAAAAAAATGAAAAAAATAACCTGTTGCATTCATTATTAGTGAAGCAATAAAAATAAATAAAGAATGTTTAAAAAAATTATCATTTATTTTTTTCATTTTAGTTTGATCAATTTCCATATTTATTTAAATCAGCCAAATTAAGCTTGAGAAAATCACCTCAATGCATATTATAAAATATGTTATTTGTTTTTCAGTAAACTTACCTGTCCTTGAAAATATGTGGGGTATTGAATAGATCTTAGCATAATAGGATTGTATTTTTCCATCTTTGTAATAACCATAACTATGAGCCCTTAATTTAGCCCTCATCTTAAGAAAGAACTCAATTATAAATGGAATTGAAATAATTATTGCTGTTTTTTCCATATTTCCTAGTATAGCAATAACTGCAATTATAGCTCCGAGCAAATAAGTGAGTGAATCTCCGGGTAATATTTTTGCAGGATATTTATTAAAGATGAAGAATGCTATTAAAGCAGCAAAAGTTAAGAATGCTATTAAAGCAGCAAATACACTTCCATGACTATATGCATATATTCCAAGACTTAAAGTATAGATAATTCCCATTCCGGTTTCTAAGCCATTAAATCCTGCCAAATTATTTACCATATTAGCCGCACCAACAACACCAATAGGTATTATTAATAATGGGTATATAATGCCTAAATCAACATTCCCCCAAGGTAGATTAATCTTAGTAATAGCTGCATTAATAACAACTAATGGAATCGCAGCAGGTAATACCAACAGAGGTTTTTGCCATTGCTTCAAACCACTTGAACTCGAGCTATTTCTTTCTATTAGGGCATCATCCACAAATCCTATAAATGTTATAAGAACGATTGTAGTAATCGCTCCAAATAAAATCAAAGAAAATGAATTATCCTTATAAAAAAAAGTCTGCAAGAATATAAAAAACATTAGACCAATAAAAATACCTGACATAACAGCTAATCCGCCAGAAATAGGAATCAATGGTTTATCCTTCTTATTCATATCAGGTACTACCATCCCTACCTTCCTAAGATATTTAATAAGCCATTTGACAGACAAGTAAGTAGTTAAGAAACTTAAAATACTGGCTATTAAAAAGGCAATTAGCATATCTTTTCCTTATAAAAAAACCTTAAAAATGTTTCTACAAATTTAAGATTCCTTATTTCGCTTAAATAGAATTAAACAGATAGATTATTGTTGAGTAAATGCCCAAAATACCAGTTATAGAGTAGCTCCAGATAAATTTAATTATTATTTGAATTTCTAATTTTAAGAGCTAATTCCAATGCTTCTAGTGTATCATTTATTGGAATTGGTACTTCTTTATTTTTCTCAATACAATCCAAAAATGTCACAATTTCTTTTTTCAAGGGTTCTTCTTTTGTTATATGGATATCAAGTTCAAGAGGATTTCCAAATTTAATCACAAAATCACCAAAACTGTCATATTCAATAGCTGTATTATTTTTATACAATTTTAATTCTTGAGTAATATAATTAATTTCAGCGTAACCTTTAGAACCAGTAACACTTAAATTTCTAATTTTTACAGGAGTCAACCAATTAACCTGTAAGAATGCATTAAAAGTATCAAATTTCAAAAGTATGTCTGCATGATCCTCTTTTGAAGACTTAATTTTATTACCAATTAGAGAGTAGATTGCTGTAGGTTTTCTCTGAAACAAGAAATTAAATATATCCAAATCATGGATTGCTAAGTCAACAATAACGCTTGCATCTTTAATCTGTGGTGTAGGCAATCCAACTCTTCTCGAAACAATAGTAATTATCTCTCCAAGTTCCTCACTCTGAATTATTTCTTTTAATTTAATTACAACTGGATTAAATCTTTCTAAATGACCTATCATGATTTTTGCCTTTTTTTCTCGCGCAAAATTAATAATTTCTTTTGCATCTTCCACACTCTCAGCTATAGGTTTTTCAAGAAGGATATTACTTACTTTATTCAAACAATCAATTGTTACTTTTTTATGCAATTTTGTTGGTACAGCAATAGTTACAATATCAATATTTTCCTTCTCGATCATATCACTATATTCTTTATAGTATGTGCATTTATATTTATTAGCCATTTCTAGGCCAATCTTTTCATTAATATCACAAATCGCAACTAATTCAGTATTAGGCAATTCGAAATATATTCTAGCATGATGCCTTCCCATATTTCCTATCCCAATAACTGCTGCTTTTATCATGAGAATTAAATTACCTCACTTTCATAGATAAAAGCTAGAAGAAAAGTATAAAAATCTTACCTATCTAATATTTATATGATAAAAAAAGAAGTTCAAATCCATCCAACCGCAGAAGTATCAAATACCGCCCAAATAGGTGAAAATACAAAGATCTGGCATCAATCTCAAATTAGAGAAGAAGCAAAAATTGGAAAAAATTGTATTTTTGGGAAGAATGTGTATATAGATAAAAATGTAATTATCGGAAATAATGTTAAAATACAAAATAATGTCTCCGTCTATGATGGGGTAATTATTGAAGATGGAGTATTTGTAGGCCCACATGTTAGCTTCACTAATGACAAAATACCTAGAGCAATAAATCCCAATGGATCTCTAAAATTGGAACAAAGTGATTGGAAAATTGATAAAACCATTGTAAAGAAAGGCTCATCAATAGGTTGTGGTTCTATAATTTTATGTGGGACCACAATAGGTAGATTTGCTCTGGTTGGTGCCGGAAGTGTCGTCACAAAGGATATACCCGATCATGCATTAGTTTATGGAAATCCTGCAAGGATCCGAGGATATGTATGCATTTGCGGAAAAAAATTGCAACCTCCTAATTCTAGTGAATCCTTAGGATATTGTAATGATTGCAAGATTAGCGTCACGAAGTAGCTAAATGCATATTTGACTTATACCAGTTTATTGTTTCTTTAATACCTTCCGCAAATTTAATTTCAGGTTTAAAATCAATCAACTGTTTTGCTAATGAAATATCGGCAATATGCCTTCTTACATCTCCAGGTCTAGCATCCTTATATATAAATTCTTTATTATAACCTAAATGTTCAGCAATAGATTTAACCACAAAATGCATACTTAGTTCTTCACCAGAAGCTATATTTAATATTTTTCCTCTTGTATTAGTAGAATTATAAACCTTAACAGCTGCAGCTGCAGTGTCTTTTACATAAATAAAATCTCTAGTTTGTTTACCATCACCATATAAAATAATATCATCATTATTTATTATCCTTTTAATAGTTAATGGGATTATCGCTGCAAATTTCCCAGCATTCTGTCTAGGCCCATAATTATTGAAAGGTCTAATAATACTAACATCAGAATTAAATGTCCTATTATATGATAATACCAAACTGTCACTTGCAACCTTACTTGCAGCATAAGGTGTTTCAGCCTCTAGCGGATGCTTTTCATCCATGGGAACATATCTACTGGTTCCATAAACTTCAGATGATGAAAAGTGTATTAAAGTTTTAAATTTATCATACCTTGCCATCTCACATATATTTGAAGTTATCATCACATTTTGATTAAAAGTCCAACTTGGTATTTCTAAGGAAGTTGGCAATGGAATAACAGCTAGATTAAAGACTGTATCCACATTTGCTTTTTCAAAAAAATGCTTTACAAGTTCATAATCAGCTACATTGATTTTAACTACTTCCAAATTTTTGAATTTGGATATTGCATCACTTAAATTACTTGTCTTCCCTAGAAAAAAATTTGATAGTACATATATCTTTTCAGGATTTTCCTCAATCAATCTGTCTACTAAATGACTTCCGATAAATCCTGCACCACCAGTAACAGCCACAATCTTATTTTTTAATGTCATTTTCCATAAAATCTTTAATTATATTAACCACTTTAGTTGAAACATCATTTTCAAATTCAAAAGAAATTTTTTTTATCCGATTTAGTTCATCATCATTTAATAATTTATCACTCCATTTAATTAAATTTTCCTTCTTATTTGTTGCAAGGATATTTTTTCCTATATCAGTAAGTCTGGTCCATTCAGTTTCATTTCTGGCAACCAAACAGCATTTGTTAAATACAACTGCTTCTTCCTGAACCCCACCAGAATCTGTTACGATAAATCTGCTCGATGAAATTAATTTCAAAAATTCAATATATCCTTGAGGCTCAATAACCTTTATTTTTGGATCTATTGTTAGTCCAAATGATTTTAAAGTATCCCTTGTTCTTGGGTGCAATGGAAACACTACATCAATTTTACTAGATAAATATTTTACAAAATCAACTATTTCTCCTAAGCTCTCTTTATTTGCAGTATTTTCTGCTCTATGTATTGTAACTAATACATAATTATTGTCCGTTAATCCAAATTTTTCAAGTATTTTAGAATCGGTTATAAATTGTTTATTTCTGTTAGTTGCATCAAATACTATATCCCCTACCACATGGATTTGCTTTTCATCAAATCCTTCTCTGATTAAATTATCGTAAGCTACTTTATCAGGAGCTAATAATAAATCAGAACAATGATCTGTTAATATTCTATTTATTTCTTCTGGCATTTTTTTATTGAAAGATCTGCAACCGGCCTCAAAATGTATTACTGGAATATGAAGTTTTGATGCCACTAATGCACCTGCCAAAGGTGTATTAGGATCAGCAAACACTAAAACAGCATCTGGTTTTACATTAATTAAAATAGATTCTATCTTCATCATCATCTTACCAGTTTGTTCAGCTTGTCTGCCAGAACCAATATCCAAATTATAATCGGGATCTCGCAAATGGAGTTGTTCAAAGAAAATCTTATCCATATTGTAATCATAATGCTGTCCAGTATGGATGATAATATGTTCAAAAATTTTATCAAAAATAGGTAATGTTGGACTCAACTTTACTATTTCAGGTCTTGTTCCAAGTATTGTAACTAATTTCATCTTATAAATTTGATTTTATTGACAATCTTACTAAAACCTCACTAGATAATAAACCCATATGTCTTCTCATTATCATAAATAATTTATTAAATTTAGACTTGCCAAATTTTCTGACATGTAATACAGTTGGGTATTCTCCTATTTTATATCCTTTATTAATTGCTACAAGCAGGATTTCTGCAGGTGATAAAAAATCATTAGATCTAAATTCAATATTTTTGATGACTTCCTTTTTATATGCTCTAAACATACTTGTAAATGTATAAATATTTTTGCCAGTTGCGATTTTATATAAAATTGAAACAGATTTGCTCAGAAAAATCCTGTAGGCAGGTACATTCTCAACACCGCCTTTAGGATGATAAGGTGATCCTGTTATAATATCAAAATTATTAGAATTAATCTGTTCAAGTAGATTTGGAATTTCTTCAGGCCTATAGGTGCAATCACTATCCAAGGTTACAATAATGTCTCCTGATGCTTTAGCAAAACCGGTTCGAAATGCAGCCCCCAAATTCAAATTTTTATTATGTTTAATAATTTTTGTAGACTTAGCCTGACCAAAATACTTTTGCAGCATCTCATTGGTTTTATCAGTACTTCCATCGTCAATGAAAAGCAATTCTACAGAATATCTTTTACTCAGATCACTAATTACAGGCATTAATCTTTCATGAAGATTTTTAATCCCATCTTCCTCATTATAGCAAGGAATTATTAAACTCAGCTTTTTTTCCATATATCTTTGAATAAAATAAAAACTTTAAAAGATTTCGATTTTAATAAAATGCAATATTTACCTTGGTCACATTAGGATCTACCAAATTATCTCCATAGAAATATTGAGGGACTTTCAAATCTGTAGGATAGCTAATCTCCCATATCTTAATAGGACCCACTAAACTTCCTTCATACAGAGCTAATGGAACTCTAGATTCATCTGTATATGCAACCTTAAAATAATCTGTTTCTAAACCATAAAGATACAACTTAGTAAATAAAGTTTTTCTTACATCCGGAGATAGATATAATCCTGCCCCAATAGGATTCATTTTGCCATCTCTTGAAATAGTAGGTATTAATCTTAAACAACCACTTATTCCTTTCTTCTCAAAAACTATCTCTTGCCCCCCAATAAAAATGCATTCCAATGGGATGTTTGTTTGCTGACCATCTTTAACAACTACCACTGTTGGTTGTGCAAATTTAACATTGTTTAGGTCTATTTGACTATTATTTAGATTCTTGGCAATTGGTAATAGAATAGCACCAATCCCAGAAGATCTTCTTGGAAAAACAGTTCCCTCCCAAACAAAATCATCATCAAAGGGATAACTACCTGTAAAGATATATACAAAATTATCTCTTGTTTCTTGAGTATTAGCCATATCTAATGAAAAAGTTGTAATCCATGAAAATCTATCATAATTTTCATCTCCACCTATTGCCGAAAATGCAGGGTACTTTCCTATTTCATCGCTAACCATAAGCAGAAAAGTGGCATCCCTTGCTTTTAGAAACTCTAACGCTTCAGTCTCAGTATTACCTGTAAGTACATATCTACCCATCCAGTGATTTAAAGCTCCAACAGCATTACCACCATCAGTTATAGTTGCCCTTTCTCCACCGCCTTGAACCCAGTAACCATAATCCCACCAGTGAGCGAAAACCGCTTCCTTAGGTGTATTTTCTCTTATCCATTGTCCAGCACTTTGCCATTGTTGGTTATAAAGTGGACCAGAATATTTGGCCTGTGCATAAATGCTCCTGGTGAAATTATATACATTTCCTTGTATCATCGGAGCCAAAAATAAAAATAATATAATACTTATCCCAATCGCCCTTATATAAAATTTTTTAAAAGACCAAATATATTCACCAAATCTAAAAATAATAAATGTTGCCAACAATACAACAACAGGTGCGAAAATATATAAAGCTCTGATTGCACCTCTTGCAGCAACTACTAAAAATAAGAACCACACAAAAACAAACAGATAAGTTTTATCAATATTTATTATCTTGTTATATTCTTCCTTATCCTTATAATAATATTTTAAGTAAAGATATAACAAAATTAATACAAATAATGCAAGTGATCCTAGATAGAATATTTTAGAAATTGCACTTACTCCGTTAAAAACAGAAGAAGCTGAATACCTACTCATAGTAAAACTCAAAATAAAAATCGTATAAATGGCAATTAAATAATATTTGAGCTTCAATTTCTTGATCATGTCATAAAAGAATATTATTGATCCTATCATAAACAAATATACGAAAAATTTACCAATATTTGAGACCCAATCTATAAAATAAGGTTGTTGACTCTCGGCAACTGTCAGTCCCCATCTAGAAGTTCCATAAGGATTAGTTGCAAGTACTAGCAAATCTTTCCCTTTATCGAATACAAAAGAAGGACTAATGAAAATTGTGCTAATGATTAGAGCGAATCCAATAGATATTATTCCTGATAATATTCCAACAGGGATAACTCGTTCATATTTATCCTTCAATTTAAATATATTTTTAAAATTAATTAAATAATATATAATTATTAGAGGTATAGCAAATACCAACAATGTTGTAGTTAAACTAGATATCAAATCTACAATACTATACCTATTTGTTACAACAGTTAGCAAAAATACAGTAGAAACACTCCAAATAAAATCTCTAATTAAATCCCTTTTACTTGCTTTATTAAGAAATATCTCAAAGAGAATAAAAGCTGCAATAACAAAAGTTATTAATGTGCTGCCACCCCATGCTAAAACTGCTAAGGTTGTGGTTATCCCAGCTAATAAACTATTAGTTATAAATTTCCAGGTTTTATTAACCCTCCATGTATTAGTATAGAAATAAAATGCCATAAAAATTAACATTGTAGCCAATGCTTCTTTATCAGAAAAACCTGCTATAGTTCTATGCAAAAATATGGGAATAACAGTTAATATATATGAGGCAACTAATGCAATTTTATAATTAAATAAATTTTTAATAAATAAAAAGAAAAATATAACTGCAAAAAAGAAAGTTACTGGCGGATATACAACATCAGCAAATTCTATTGTGACTTCTTTATTGAATGCATGCATAAAATTATAAAGATATGAAACAAAACCTGCAATGAAAGTAAACTCTTTTCTGGGATCAAATCCTCTAGGATAATACCTCATCTTATCATTTTCCATTAAATTACCATTTTCATTAAAGTATTCTGCGTATCTTAAGATGACAAATGAATCTAATTCGATAGGGATATAATTATTGGTTGTTGAATCTATAAGGTTCGGTAAATTCTGTATTCTAATATTATAACCCATAAAGGCTATTAAAATAATAGCAATAGCTACCCAAATTTTAGTACCCTTTTTTAGGATAGAAAAAAGTTTTTCCTTCCTGATTTCAAGTTCTTCTACCATTGCTTTAAAAGAAAAGTGGAGTTATAAAAACTTCCACTAGAGCTGCTACAAAAAGAACAAAAATAGCGAGCATTGTTAAATCTAATGCATCCATCATAATATTATTAAACCTTTCGCTTTCTATATCATGATTTATCATAGCAACACTAATAATACCTCCAGCGAGAGCGCCAATAAAGTAAGCTAATATTTCTGGGATCCCATGAATAAAATATCTTAATATTCCTAGATTAAATAGATAAAAGTAATTGAAAACATTGAGTGACCCTATACTTGCTGCATACTCCCCAATCTTATCCCTAATAAATGTTCCAATTGCAGCGCTTATAACAGATGCATTCCATGCCAGTATAAAGATTGCTCCAGCCCCATAAAAAAAAGCAAAAAATATGCAGAACATCAATACTTTAATATTATTCAAAAATATCTGGGCAAAAATATTTGTTGTATCTATTGCTTTACCAGAAACTCTTGAATTAATACTGTCAATAGTATCTAATTGCGAAGAGAATAATAACTTAACTAAATCTGGAGGTAAAAATATATATAAGATAACAAAACCTAAAACAAATCCTATAAACATATAGATAAAAAACTTTAAAGCCTTACTATGCTCTTTTAGCAGAGACATTTCACTTTTAAGCTGTCGATCTTTCTCTTCCTCCATATTCAAGGTATTATAGACAAGTGGAACAACCGCAACCACAGTTAAGAAAACCATAACCAAACTAGAATACTGCTTGAATATCCACAGACTCAAAAAAACTGCAACTACTGCATAAATAAATCCTAAGAAAAGCATAGTCCATGGTCTGTTCTCAGCTTTGATGGGAGAAATGAAAGACTCCAAGACCATACAATTGAAAATAAAATTTTATTTAAAAAGCTTTGTTTTTTAAAGAATTAATAATTCATGCAAAAGTATCTTTTTTAACTACAATTTTAAATTTGTTTACCAGTACATGACCATTATAAGGACCTTCATAAATTCTACTAAAATCATCAATTATTAATTTCTTGTTGAAAATAGGTGCGTCATAAACAAAAGTATCATAATACCCCCCCTCTCCAAGTAAATCAAAGCCAAATTTAATTGAATCCCTACGTAGTTCATTAAAATTATCCATGGTCAATTCTTTTCCTAACCATTTTTGAAGTCCATCAGATGCGATAGAACTAATAATTATTTTATAGCCTCTAGACAACATATCTTTTAAAATATCTTCTTCGTCAACACCCGCATGTGTTGCAAATACTTCCACTTTATGAGGCAATAATGCTTTTTGTAAACTTTTTAATTGGGTTTCTTGTAAACCTACGCCACCTAAAACTAAGGCATCTATTTTTGAAGACTTATGTAATTCCACAACAACATCTTCAATTATTTTTGCCTCCTTTGTTGGGTTAGCAATTGTACAATTTAGATAAATATGATTAATACCTAAAGTTTTAGCCATTTCTTTAGTTAATTCTACTGTAGCATAATGATATAAGTAACAATCTGTTCTATTTGGTTTTACAGAAATTAGGTGAGTAATTTCCCATTTTTTATTTAGACAATATTCTATTGCATAAGTACTATCTTTCCCACCAGAATACATTACAGCAACTTTCATGTTACTTAGATATTCAATAAGGTTTATAAATATTTTGTAAAATTTAATCATATCTGGACATTATGTTTATAACCTTCAGTGGTATCCAATCAGTAGGTTTACACAATGTATTATTGGTATCATCCTTCAATTACTAATCCTGAATATAATGCATCTAATTATTTCCCTAAATCAATAACAAACAATATAGACAACTCTTTTAACAATAATCCTTATAATTTTAATCTAAGTTCATATATTATAATATCTGCAATAAATTATTATTTAAGTGACTTACCAGAAGAAGAAGCTTGGTATAAAATAGCGCATGACTCGTTTAGAAAATGGTCTGAGGAAAATCCATACTAATGTTTTTCTATTTCTATTTTGCCTTTATTTACTTTTATAACCACTTCTTCTTCATCCTTTATTTCAGATAATTTTGAAACAATATCAGGTAATCTAATTTTTCCCAATTTAATATCTAAATTAGTTACAATTTCTCTCTCATCCTTATTTATAACTCCAATAATATCTTTAAAATCTTGTTTTTTCTTTGACTCAATAAATTGTTGAGTTCGGTCATACAAAAATTTTCCAATCTTACCTGCAACATTTTTTTTAGTAACAGAAGTAATACCTCTTAAACCAGGACTTAAGTTCACTTCAATAACCTTTGGCTTTCTGCTTTCAAGGATATCAACAGCACAAATATCTGCTCCAACTGCGTTTGCCGCTTTAACAGCGACTCTTTCTGTAGCATAATCAAGCTCAATTGGTGTACCTGTTCCGCCCATATGTATGTTTGCTCTCAATTCCCCATTGCTTGCTTTCCTACGCATAGCTGCAATAACTTTGTCTCCTATTACTATTGCCCTTAAATCTGTTGCATTAGTTTCTACATAATCTTGGATTATGTATGGTTGTTTAAACACTTCTAATGTATCTAAGACAGAGGAAGCAGCTGCAAAGGTATCTGCAACCATGACTCCCTTTCCATGGGTTCCACTTGGAATTTTAACAATTACTGGATAATTAACCCCTTCCAATATTTTTTTAGCACTGGAAATAGTAGAAGCCACATATGTCTTTGGGATATCAATACCTTGTTTTTGAAGCTCTAAAATTGTAAGAAATTTATCATGACCTACTGTGAAAGCTTCTGGTCTAATTGGTGTATAAATCTTATTCCTACAGCTCTCACTAATTGCCCTCAGAAGAAGAGCATTTTTGTAAGAACCTCTAAGATATAGACAATCATAGATATCAATTTTTTTTCTTTCTGAAACAGTCTCTAAAACTTTAGTTGCAGCTTCAACACTAACGTCTTTAATATTAATCATGTCAACTTTATCAAAATAATCCAAACATTCTTTTTGGATCATTTTACTGCTTTCACTGATTTGGCTTATGATTCCTAATTTCATTTTTACTAGGATCTATCAAGAACCCCCTTTTTAATATATTTTGTCCAATTAAAATAGGAAATTTAAGTTTCTTTCTATCAGTTAAATTAAATAATACTCTAAATCTCCTACCCCCTAATTTAATGCTTACTTTTATAACAGGTCTGATAGTTCTTCCATGTGAACTAATTACCCTTACAGTCTTTACAATAGGTCCAAGCCTAAGTTTACTAGCCAGATGAAGACTGATTGAACTATTTGTGGCCCCAGTATCAACTTTTGCCAATACTTTTTCTCCCCCTATTTCAATTTCTTCAACCAATCCTAAGATATTCTTTTCCATTTGTAGAATTATAAAAAGCGTTCTTTTAAAGCTTTCGATATGATTTAATTTTCGTAATCAAAGAATTAAAAAGAATCTTTATAAATCAAATCAGCTGTTTATGCCTATGAAACATATTACCCTAAAAAAAGGGGCAAAATACTTCTATATTATCTTTTTCATAATCATAAGCATAATCTCCTTTTTTATGTTAAGACCATTTACTAATGCTATTATTATGTCAATTATAGTAACTTATATTTTTTACCCAATTTATAGAAAACTATCCAAAATTATCACAAATAAGAACCTATCAGCTTTAATTATGATTGTTTTAGTTTTTCTAATTGTAGTTGTTCCAAGTATATTATTTGTTCAGTTAATACTTCAGCAGTTTAGATCGTTTTCAGTTGATATTAAGGAAATTGATGCATCTTTACTTGGGTATGCTGATGATTTAGAGGAATTCTTAAATTTACCGTCAATTATAAATTTGGAAGCAATAACTGAAGGTTTATCTTCAGATTTAACAAGAGGATTTACAAATATTATAACTAATTTCATAAAATCAATTCCATTCAGATTGCTCGAAATGTTCATTATAATCTTCATTTCATTTTATTTATTTAGGGATGGTGAGAGATTACTTAATAGTATAAAAAGGCATATCCCTATAAAAAATAAATATAAAGAAGAATTTTTTTCTGAATCAGCAAAAGTCACTAAAGCAGTTATTTATGGTACTTTTGTCGCAGCAGTAGCTCAAGGTGTTGCAGGTGCTATTGGATTCTATATTTTCGGGATTGATAATTATTTGATTTGGGGTCTTGTAATGGCCATATTTGCATTATTCCCTTTTTTAGGACCAGTATTTATATGGCTTCCAACATCAATTTTTTTCTTAATAACAGATCAGGTAACTAAAGGAATCTTATTATTTATCTATGGTGCTTTATTTATCAGTTCAATAGACAACATAATTAAAGCAGGTATCATTAGTAAGAAAGCAAGAATCCATCAGGTTATTATTTTACTTGGCTTAGTAGGAGGTCTAAGTACTTTTGGAGTCTCAGGAATAGTAATGGGTCCATTAATACTTTCACTCCTTATAGTTTTCATCAAAATTTATCTCAGAGAAAACCAGATTGCGCAAAAAATCACCTAAGTTTATAATTTTTCATCTAAAAAAGAATAGAAAAGTTTATATATACCTACAATTTAGAAACTTGTAATGATCTCTATCTCGGTAAAAATAAAGAGGTGAAAAAATGAGGAGAAATCTATTCGGATTATTTACAATTTTAGGTCTAATTCTATTTAGCATATATTTAGTTATCGCTGGTACTAATATAGTCAATATGATTGACTATCGTGGTTCGTATCCAATTAATGGAACTATATTAAATGGTTCTATCATGCTTAATATAAGCTTAGGAGCAGATGGTCCAGTCGGCGCAGTAGCTTCTGTTGCTGCAAATCATACACATGCCTTAAATGCATCATACTGGCTAGTCAATAGTTCAGGTCCTGTTCTATTAACATATCAACTAAATAATTACACAGGTAATCAATCAATCTGGAATGTAACCTATGCTTTCATAAATGACACCAGACTATCGGAATCACTCTATAATATGACAATAAATATAACAAACTTCTCTTTACAAATGGTTAGGGTAGTACTTACCAATATGACAGTTGATCAATTCAAACCTAACTTGTCAGAATCATTCATTAATGTATCTGATCTTGCTTCAACTTTATACGGCAGTAGTCCAACCGATTTAAATGGTACTAAATTCCTAAAGAATATAACATTACAAGTCCAAGGAAGAGTAGAAGACTCAAGTGGTCAAGTTTTGATTATATATAACACAAGTAGAGCTGTAAATTTAAGTAACCATTATGAAAATACAGATCCTGCAAGATTTGCTGTAAATGGAAGTGTTAATGGTGACTTTAATAATATATTTAATAAAACTGATACAATAATGCCTACAACATACTTATCAGCTAGTAGTGGAACTGGACAAGCAACATGGAATGGATCAATTCCAGGCTTACCACATGGTACAAATGTTAGCTTTGGAGTATGGGCTAATGATTCAGCATCAAGTTTAACTGGTTTCAGTACAGCTTCAAAACCATTTTTAAATGTTAGGTCAACAAACCATACACAAGGATTCAACTTCACTGTTGATGGTAAAAGACCTGTAGCAACATTACAAATGTCAGAAGGTGGAACAAACCTAGATACTGGAGATACCGTAACTAGAGGAGTAACAGTTAAACTTGAATGTTGGGATGGAAGCGGAGATACCCTTCCAAGCAGCGCAGTAAATTTAACTGTTGATAGACCAGGTAGTGATGGATTATCTGATCAAAAAGTAAATACCTATGGAGTTTCAAATGCAAAAGCTACTTTAAACTTTGCAACAGATAATACTGGAGAATCTAATGGTGAGTTCACAGTCTATTGTTATGTAACAGATCCAAATGGATTATACCAGGCAACAACACAAACCTTTACAGTTTTATCAGGATCAGGGGGTAGTGGAGGAAGTAGCGGAGGATCAGGAGGGGGTGGAGGAGCAGGTGGAGCAGATGCACCTGAAACAACGGAAACTAAGACAGTTGAATATGCATCAATAGCAGCAGACACACTGAAAAAAATAGAAAACTTCCCTAGCGGATCTGGATTAAGGTCGATTACCTTTAAGCTTAACTCTGCTGTAACTGGTGCCAAAGTTGAAGTTATTACATACGCAACTAAACCAACAACTGTAACATCTTCACCATCTGATAAAGTAGCAAGATACATTGATATAAAAACAACAAATATACCTGATAATCTAATTAAAGAAGCAACAATAACCTTCTCTGTAGCCAAAGATTGGATGACTAAAAACAGTTTAGATGCTAATGAAATTGCATTATACAGATACAATGCAGGAAAATGGGATAAGATTACAGCATCAAAATCACCTGTTGGTGGTGCAAATACACAATCATTTATTGCCAAAGTACCTGGATTTTCAGTCTTTGCAATAGGTTCAACAACTGCACCTACACCACAACCAGAACCAGAAGAGACAGGTGAAGACGGAACAACAGGAGGGCCTGGAGAAGAAACTGGTGAAGAAGGTACAAAGCCAAAATCCAATGCCGGATTAGTAATACTATGGATAGTAATTATAGCCGCAGTAGTTGGAGGAATTTGGTATTACTTAACAAAGGTTAAGAAGCCTTCAAAAAAATAAATTTTTTCTTTTTAATATCTTTATTTTTTTAATAATTATTATAAATTTTATTATTTATTCAGTTTTATGTATAGAGGAATAAAAAATATCACAAAATATTTGATAAAATACTCATATCTCTATAACATACCAATCATTCTAATTTTAGGGTTTCTGAAAATTATTAAAAAAGATTCAATTTTATTGTCTAATAAGAAATTAATAAAAATTAAATTTAGAGACTTACCTTTTTACCATAGGTTAAATTGGAATGACATATCGGTAATATGTGAGGTTCTCATAGAAGGCCAGTATTTGAAAATAGCTGCTTTTAGACCAGGGAAAGATGATATAATCCTAGATATTGGCTGCCACATAGGAACTTTTTCAAAGCAATGTGTTCTTGAAGGAGCAAAAGTGATTTCTATAGAGCCTATAAAAGAAACATATGAAATTGCACAGAAAAATTTACCTTCTTCCAAGGTGTTGAATATTGCGGCAGGGGATGAAGATTCAATAAAAGAAATCCATGTTTACAAATGGTTAACAGGCAATTTAATCAACTATTATTATAAAGATTTTGAAAAACGTAAGGTTCAGATGATGAAAATAGACACAATAATCCAAGAGAATAACTTAAAAAAAGTAGATCTCATAAAAATTGATGTGGATGGCTTTGAACCAAATATTCTAATGGGTGCAAAAAATACCCTATCAAAATTTAAGCCGAAACTAATTATAGAGTATAATAGTTATAATCTAGAAGCGATTAAATTAATCTTAAAGGAATTTAAATATGAAAATATTATAGAAAAAGACAGGGTCCTCTTCTGTCAAAGTGATTCTTAATAAGTAGAGCTAAAACCGAACATGATTAGTCTAATATAATCCTTAACTATTAATTTTATAAATTAGCGCCACAAAACTGGTCCTATATTTTTATCTTAACCACAAGAGCCCTATGGTCAGAAAGGTTATCTGTAAGACATTCAAAAGATCTAAACTTAAATTTTTTAGGAATCAGAACGTAATCAAGCGTTTCATTTTTGGTAGGATAAGAGATATACTTCTTGAATTTTAAAGAGCTATAAAACTCATTTTCAGTTAATTCATGTAACACATATGAGTCTATAATATTAAAATCCCCAATGATTATTGGTTTTATTCCTCTCTTCTTTACATCTTTCAATGTTTCAAGTAAATGCAATAAGCTAAAGTAGTTGCTGTTTGAGAAATGAACGACTATTAAATCTATGATTTTTTCTGCTTTAATTTTAGCATACAAATTTCCACAAGTATATCTATCTTGTTTATGTTTTTGTAACTTCTTCCTTTCGACTTTTAATATTGGAAATTTAGATAAAACTGCTGTTCCATCGATACAATAATTTTTGTACTTTTCAGGTCTTTCTTTTTGTTTGTCAGTAACTGGATAAAAAGCATAGTAAGGATAATTTAACTCTCTATTAAGTTGCTTTGCTTGATTATCTCCCTTCTTATTAAACTGAATATCATCTCTTACTTCTTGAAGCGTTATTACATCGGGGTTTTGTTTTTTGATAATCTCTAAAATTTTTAGTTCTCTTTCTTTCCAATTAGTGTAATTCCATAAATTAAGATTAAAGATTTTTATCATAAAAACTATAATTATCCTAAGTTAATAAAATATCTTTTTGACTTTTTCATTAATTTCTCACTATCTGCAAGTATTACAACCACTGAAAAAACTTATGCCATAGAAACTGGGCTTAAATTTATAAGATCGGAGACAAACTGTCCCATATCTTAAATATATACTTTAGCTCAATCAAATGTAGAATATGATTGGAATGAAGTTGGAATTAGCAGCTAAATTATAGACTACTGTTTTATTATTGTGGGAGCTTATTTTACAGCAAAGATTTTTTCGTTCATTAATAATTTCGCATCCCTACTATAGCTTATTATTCCGTTTGTCATACATATAAATTAAAAATTTGTTCAGAGTAGAATTTGCCACCTTATTAACATATACATTTCTATATTCAAAATCTTTCAAAGAATGAACTTTTCCTTCAAGATCAACTAAACACTCAATATCCTGATCCGAAGTATAACCTCTGGCACTATCAAACCAACCAAACTTTCCTACGTTCCATTTATGGTTTTTTAGTTTACCCCTTAATACTTTATACCTCACACAATCTATACTTACTTCTGAATTATATGGCACCCATACCACCCTCTTAGTTTGAGGATTACCAAATACTACAACCCTATCCACATCTCCCGCTCCATTTGCATACATAGGGATATCTACAACATGCAATACTTGTCCTTTCACTGCATCTTCAAAACAATCCATTTTTTCATATTGTCTAGCCATAGAAAATTTCTCGTATCTGATTCAAAAACTGGTGAAAATATAAAAAGATTTCGAAGTATTTACTGTTGGAAATCTAAATATACGCCGGGACTGGGATTTGAACCCAGAAATCCGTAAGGAAACAGGTTAACTTTTATATATTCAAGACCTGCGCGGTACCAAGTTGCGCC
>Ga0209542_10007265_pt1 | contig 21169 bp, 18 predicted proteins | sample RifCSPhighO2_01_FD_184028 | JGI IMG/M metagenome (GOLD analysis project Ga0209542, IMG submission 184028) | Soil microbial communities from Rifle, Colorado - Rifle CSP2_plank highO2_0.1 (SPAdes) (version 2) | ecosystem: Environmental > Terrestrial > Deep subsurface > Rock core/Sediment ... | reverse complement strand
CGAGTCCGCATTGGTATTCGCACATTCCCGTCCTTTTCCTTTGGAAAAGCTCTGTGCTTCGCACAGAGGCGCGTAGCGCGCGGGAAAATGTTAGTCCTTCATTTTTTCTTGGAAATAGGTTCGTGCGAATGTTATAATGACACCACCCAAAGTTTATTTCTAATAATAAGGTAGTCCCCTGCCCTTGACTTTTATTACTATATATGCTATACTGTTGGCAGTTCTTTAACCTCTAAAAACTATTGAATATGAAGAAAACAATTTTTTCTCTTATTTTCTTGAGCCCAACAGTATTAGTTTGTTTTGCTCAGGAAAACCTAAGTTTCCATTACAACCACAGTTGTAATGATGATGATTTTCAAGTTGTTTCTCTTGAAAATTCGATTCTGACAGTTAGGGTAAAACCAGCATCGCAAATAAGTTATTGCGATGCTTACTACATCACAACGGCAGAAAATGCTAGTTTTACATGGTATTCAATGCCTGATACAACCAGTATGAAGACACAAGATCATATGTATGACACATCTGGTGTGTATGCGCATTGGCATAAACAGGAAGACGGAGACATTGCTGCCACTGCCGGATTGAGTTTCGGGAAGGATCAAATATTAAAGATTCATTTCAGCCACAAAATGAATGTGATTACTTTTACTGCCAAATTAACAAAGAAGCAAATGGATTTTCTTGGGGGAAAGGTGGAATTACCCGATGCCAGTAAGTTAAATTTTTATGAGCCGGGAGGCTTTGTCTTAAAAAAATCTTTGGATTAAATATTAAAAAAAACTCGGTTTGTATGCCGAGTTTTTTCTTTTTTCAGATAATCTTACCCTAATCTTAGAATAAAGAACATTTATTTTTTCAGTTCTTGGTTTTTCCCGCACCATGGACAAAACCACCTTTTTTTGTTCTTATTAAAATCCCCTATTGACCACCACCTACAACAATAACCACATTGAAAATGTGCTAATTCTTCTATTGAAAGTAATCCTTTTTTTATAATGAGTTTGTTGAATATATTTGTTTTTTTATTTTCCTTCATAAGCTAAAGTAATTACATGATCTAAAAAATCAGGAAGATCACAACCAACCTCTTGTAGAGATGCTATAAAAGAAGATTTGGGCGACAAGTCAGGAATAATATCGATCCCGGTAAAATATATTTTCTTTTTGGGGGTAATTAAAAAATTAGAGTTTGAATAATGATTTAATCCTAATATTTGATGAAGTTGTCGAGCTATATTTTGAATTTCTTCTTTTTCTTCTGAATTAAGGTTTTTATTTTCTCCCATTGGCAAAAGAGAATAATGTTTTTGCTCTCGGAAATCATTGATTACTCCGCAACTGACTTTTTCTCCATTTATATATTCTTCAACTAAAATTCCCTCCGGATAATCAGATAGATAGTGAATAGCTTGACCTAATTCATCAAAAGAATTAGTTAAATGAAAATCGGTAAAACCTTCTTTGATTACTGGTCTTACTAACCACGGAGGAGATATTTCAGAAAAAATTTTTAAGGTCATTTCATTTAAACTTTGATCCAAAGAAATAATTCTTTTTTTAGGTGTTTTAATTCCAGTATTTTTGATCCATTTTCTAAGTAAACCTCTGTTATTTTGGAAACGAGAAGCCAATAATCCCGATCCAACGTAGGGTGACAGAAGATTATTCAAGGTTTGATAAATTGATTCATCCCCTCCTCCTAAGGTATTAAAAAAAACATCAATATTGAAAAGAAGATCATCTAAGAGGGCAGGAATACCATTGATGTGCCAAAGACCATCAGTCGTGATTAAAATATCTATCGATTTATACTTTTCTTGCGGAATATTTCTTAAAATATTGCTTCCAGACCTTAATGACTTATTAGCATTAGGACTTTTCCCCCCTCTTAAAACCCCAACTTTTATCTTTTCCATGTTTTTATTATAACATTTTTTTATTGATGTTTTTTTAGTTTTGGACAACTTGAATCCACTTTAATTCTTGAATATTAACAGGGCTCCGAAGAAGAATTTTTTGGGCCGGATCTCTGGGATCAGAAATTATTTTTTCAACGGTGGCTATTAAATATGGATATATTCCCGGAATAATTATTCCATTTCCTTTTTCTACTTCAACCCCTCGAGAAAGTTTTATTTCAAAATTTCCTCCTCCTCGTCCGATTGCTTCAAGAAAAATATCTTTCCCGCTTAAAATAACCCCCAATTTTTCACCAGCAGTAGAATAAAGTTTTACTTTTGAAGATTTTGAATAAACCTCAGCTACTTCACCGATTAAAACATTGCCATAAGCAAGAACTTTATCCCCCGCCTTAATTTGGTTTTCTGTTCCCACATCAATAATAAGAATATCATAAAGCGAACGATTTGGTTTGGTTAGAATATTCCCTAAAATAATTTTATCTCCGACTTCAATATTTCTACTAAGTATTTCTTTTAATTTTATATTTTCATCAAATAAAACTTCTCTGTCTGAATATTTAGCTTGAGATTCAATAAGTCTATCTTTTAGTAAGTTATTTTTTCTCAGAAGATTTTTGTTAGATTTCAGCAAATAAGAATAAGAATTTATCTTTTCTTGAAAAAAATTGCTTACTTCCCAAATTGGTCGTCCAAGCCCATGAGAAAATGAAGAGAGATTGCCAAAAATGCTAATTCCTAAAAAAAGAACGACTAAAATAAAGGTGGCTATCAAGACAAAACGGATTATTTTTCTATTTTGGAGCCTGTTCATCTTGGGTGTTAACAAGAATATCTTTAAAATAATCCATGTCTTCAAGGATTCCCCCAGTCCCGCGAACCACCGCCGAAAGCGGATCATTGGCAACCTTAACCGGGATTTTAAGAACATTGGCAAGTAAAGTATCAATTCCTTTTATCATCGCTCCTCCGCCAGTCAATGTAATTCCCCGGTGCATCACATCAGATAAAATTTCTGGGGGAGTTGTTTCCAAAACTTCTTTTATCCCATCAATTAATATATTAATTGACTGAGAAATAGCTTCTTTAATATCAGAATCTGTGATAGTTACTTCTCGAGGTAATCCTGTTATTAAATCTCTTCCTCTCACTTCCGCTTCCGCTGGTGTTCCCTCACAAACAGAACCAATAGCAATTTTTACATTTTCGGCTGTTTTCTCTCCAATTAAAAGCTTAAATTCATCTCTTAGATAAGTAATAATATCTTCATCTAATTTATCTCCGGCAATTCTAATGTTTTTAGATCGGACAACTCCCCCTAATGAAATAACGGCAATATCAGTAGTTCCTCCTCCAATATCAATAATCATTGAACCGATCGGTTTTTTGATAGGCATTTTAATACCTACCGCTGCTGCCATTGGTTCTTCAACTATGTGTACTTCTCTCGCTCCCGCTCCCTTGGCAGCGTCATAAACTGCCCGAGTTTCAACACTAGTGATCCCAGAAGGCACTCCAATAACCACTCTTGGACGAAGAAATTTTTTTGAGATCCCTTCTGCTTTATTAATTAGATAAGAAAGCATCTCCTCGGTAATTTCAAAATCAGAAATAACTCCTTCAACCAGGGGACGAATAGCTCGAATATGTTTTGGTGTTCGCCCTAACATTTGTTTTGCTTGAATTCCAACGGCCACAATTTGTCCGGTTTTTTGATTGATAGCGACCACAGACGGTTCATTAATGACAATTCCATGACCTCCTAGATAAACTAAAGTATTGGTTGTTCCAAGATCAATCCCAATATCATTTGAAAACAGTTTATAAAGTTTATTTAACATTTTTAAATTCTTTAATAAGTTCTTCAACACTTATAATTCTTTCTTTCTCTTCAATTCTTTTTTTTATTTCAATTCCCCCACTAGCTAAACTTCTGTCACTAATAATTGCTCTATAGGGAATTCCTATTAGATCAGCATCAGTTAATTTTTCTCCCGCTCCAATTTCTCTGTCATCGTATAAAACTTCAATTCCCTCTTGTTTTAATTTTTTATATATTTCATTTGTTTTGATTTTTATTTCCTCATTTCCCCCAGTTATTTCTAATAAATGAACTTTAAAAGGAGCCACTGACTCAGGCCAAATTAACCCTTTGTCATCTGCTAATACTTCTACTATTGAACCCATTAATCTTCCTATTCCAATACCATAACTACCCATTACCACCAGTTTATCTTCTCCTGATTCAGATTTATAAGTTAACCCCAGATCTTTAGAAAATTTTGTCCCTAAAGGAAAAATATTCCCAATTTCAATTGATCGGTGTTCGGTTAGTTTTTCTTTGTCTAACCCAAGTTTTTTAATAGTTTCATCATTATAAATCTCTTTATTTATGGCTATTCTATTACTTTCATCTAGATAAATAGTATCTTCGCCAGCTGAAGTAATAGTTTGAAATTCATGGGAAGAATCTCCAAAAGTCCCTCCGGAGGCAAGGGTCAAATAAGTGACCTGACCAATCCCCACTCTTTGAAAAATAGTTTTGTAAGCTAACTTTATTTCATCATAAAATTTCTGGAATTCTTCTTCATTATGACTGAAAGAATATAAATCTTTCATCATAAATTCTCGTCCTCTTAAAATACCGCTTTTGGCTCGTTTTTCGTTTCTAAATTTATTTTGAATTTGATAAACATACAAAGGAAGATCTTTATGGGAATTAATGTGTTCTTTCATTATAGAGACTAGCGGTTCTTCGTGAGTCCAACCAAGCCCTAGATGATTTTCGTTTTTTAATTTAGTTTTAAACCAAATATCAACTATTTTTTCATCCCAACGATTTGTTTTTTCCCAAAGAGATTTGTCTTGCAAGGTCGTCATTGAAATTTCTTGACCCCCTATTTTATTCATTTCCTCTCTAATAATATTTGTTATTTTTTTAAAAACCATAAGTCCTAGTGGTAAATAAGAATAAACTCCGGCCATTTCTTTATGGATAAAAGAAGCTTTTATCAAAAGCTCTGCGTTTTTGGAAGTTTCGTCGGTTGGGTTCTCTTTTCTGGTTTTTGTAAATAATTTAGATTGGCGCATGATTTTATCTTACCCCAAAAAACTCTCTTGGTCAAAAGATTTATTTCATTAAGATAAAGCTTGATTCCAATTACTTTTTTTGTTAAGATTCTTTTTATGACTAAAATCAAAAACAAGGAAGAAAAAGAAAACCACTTAATTGAAGAAATGTTTAAATTAGGAGCTCATTTTGGCTATAATAAATCCAGAAGACATCCATCTGTTAAATCATATATTTTTACAACTAAAAATAAGGTTGATATTATTGATTTAGAAAAAACTGATAATCTTTTAGTGGAAGCTAAAAATTTTGTTAAAAAACTTGGAGAGGAAAGAAAACAAATTTTATTTGTTGGAACTAAGGCTGAAGCAAAAAAAATTGTTCAAGAAAATGCTCAAGAAATTAATTTTCCTTTTGTTAATACTCGTTGGATAGGAGGAACTTTTACAAACTTTTCTGAAATAAAAAAACGAATTGATAGATTAGAAACATTAAGAAAAGAAAAAGTTGGAGGACTATTAGATAAATATACAAAAAAAGAATATTTAGTGATTGACGGGGAAATAAAAAAATTAGAGACTTTTTTTTCAGGAATTGTTATAATGCAAAAGCTTCCAGAGGCTATTCTTGTGGTTGATGTTAAACACGAAGAAATTGCTGTAACCGAAGCTAATAAAGTAAGAATTCCTGTTATTGGAATAGCAAATTCTGATTGTGATATTAAAAATATAGACTATCCGATAGTAGCCAATGATTCATCAGCTTCTAGTATTGAATTTTTTATTAAAGAATTGATAAAATCTTACAAAGAAGGACAAGAAAATCCAGTCTCTAAAGACCAAAAGGATATTAAAAAAGAAAATAAGACTGCGGATTTTCTAGAAACAAATATTGAATAGTAAACAAAAAAGATGATAACAACCGAACAAATCAGACAGTTAAGAGACCAGAGTGGTGTTTCAATTATGCAGTGCAAAAAAGCCCTTGAGGAATCAGGGGGAAATTTTAATAAAGCCTTAGACGAACTTCGAAAAAAAGGAGCTGAGATTGCTTCCAAAAAATCTAACAGAAATTTAGGATCGGGGATAATTCATTCTTATATTCATAGTAATCAATCTGCCGGCTCTTTAATAGAATTATTGTGTGAAACTGATTTTGTGGCTAAAAATGATGATTTCAAAAAATTAGCTCATGATATTGCTATGCACATAACTGCCATGAACCCTGAAGATAATAATAAATTATTATCTCAACAGTTTGTAAAAAAACCAGAAATAACAATCAATCAACTTATTGAAGAATCAATCCAAAAGTTTGGAGAAAGAATAGAACTTGGTAATTTTATTAAATATTCATTGAAATAGTTAAAATGGCAACAATTTTAATTTTATTATTTTTTATATTTTTGGTTTCTACTATCATTATGGTTAGTTTTCGTGTCCAACAAATAAGAAAAATAAGAACAAGGGAAAATAATATTTCTAACAACCAACAAGCTCATAATATATATTTTAGTTTTGAAAACATAAATTTTACTTCTTTATTAAGAAAATTGTTTAGTTTATTTAAGAAAAATCTTAATTTAATTATTTTGTTTATAATAAAGATGTGGATTAAAATTTTTAATTTTATTATTAAAAAAATTAAAGATAGATTTCCTAAGGCGGTAAATATTTTAAATGGACAAAATGGAAATAGTATAAAAGTAAAAAATAGAGGACCAGTTTCGTTCTTTTTAAAAACAATTAATGAATATAAAGTTAAGATAAAAAAGATAAAGGAGGAGATAAAAAAAGAAGATAGAGAATAGAATAATTGCCACCTTAGCTCAGTTGGTAGAGCAACGGTTTTGTAAACCGTAGGTCCTCGGTTCAAGCCCGAGAGGTGGCTCCAGTTTAGAGAAATTCAAAATTTATTTCTTGTCTTGTTATACCAAAATTTACATTTCTAAATCTTCTTCAGCTGTTTCTAAAAGTTCTGGGGAAATTAAAGATTCAATAGTCTCAACACTTTGAAAACCAGTATGGAGTTCTTCGTTTATAACTAGGGCTGGTAATGGATCTTCTTGGATTTTATAAATAGAAATTAAAGATTGGAGTGGTGATAAAGATAAATTGTAATCAAATGAATATACCCTTAGGGTTGGATATTTTTTTCTGAGGGTAGTGAGAACATATCCCTGACGAGTGCAATCTCCACAATTAGATTCATTGGAATAAAAATATAAAACAAAGTCCGATTTAAAATCACAGCGCTTGCTTAATTGTTTCATTAAAAGATAATCTTTAATTTCCAACAGGGAATAATATTTTCTAATAGAAATAATTTCATCAGAGGAGGCATCTATATTGCTCTCGCTAAATTCTAATTTACGAGCTAACTCATTCAATTCTTGAGAAAGTAAAGAATCATCAAGTCCTTTACAGGAAAGTTCCCCCATTAAGGAAAATTGTATCTCGGAAGACAAAATATCAATAGCAATTGTGTCTTGAATAGATTTTAATTGTTCTAATTTTTGTCCATTTATTGAATTACTGATAAAAAAACCTAAGATAAATAAAAATAGAGTTATAAAAAAAACTATAATATATTTTTTCCAATCAATTTTTTGATTCATCTTTTTATCGCCAACTTGGTTGTTTTTTAACAATAGTATTATAAACAGCTCTTAACAACCAGAAAGGAGCTATTAAACTGTAGGTAATTATAAAATAAATTATCCGGACAGAAACACTAAAACGCCCTTTATACATTCTAGTTCCGATAACAATAGAGGTAATTATCAAAAAATAAGTCAAAATAATTAAAAGAGCAGTTGACTGAGTATTAATAAAAAACAAATCATAATTTAAATTTTCAAAATTAAGGTTAACGCCAACAGTATTTACTTGAATCAATTTGTTTATCATGAAGTTTAAAAAATTATAAACAAGCATAGCAAAAACATAAAGAAAGGCAATGATAGAAAACACGCCAGCTGGTATTGAAAACACGGATAAATTTCCATATTTAGGATTAAATAAAATTTTCCGATAGTCAATTGTATTATTTAAAAAACCATAAATCCAACGAAGTCTTTGCTTATATAGCCCTCTTACTGAATGAGGAGCAACTGTATAAACATAAGCATCATGACATTGATTAATTTTATAATGATTAGACTGCATTCTAAAAGCAATTTCCATGTCTTCGGTATTGTAAGCTGGACGAAATTTCCCTAAAGTATCAAAAACTTTTTTCCGATAAATTGAAAAGGGGCCGGGGGTTACATAAATTCCGCCAATCAATCCAAGCATTTTTTTAATAAACACAGCCATGTAATATTCAATTTCTTGAGTAATTTGAATGAGTCCTTTTGGTTTGTGAATAATAATGGAAGGACTAACCGCCATTGTTTCTTGATCCTCAAAATAAGAAGTAATTCTTTCTAAGGCGTATTGATCAACAAAAGAATCCGCGTCTAAACAACCAACCAATTCAGTATCAACATAATCCAAAGCAAGATTTAAGGCGGTGTGCTTGCCCCCATTTTCTTTTTGGAAGATTTTAACTTGAAAATATTTTTCAAACTTTTTCATAATTTTCCAAGTATGATCAGTGCTACCATCATCGACAATAAAAATTTTTAATTTATCTTTTGGATAACTTAAATTAAGCAAAGATTTAATAGTCCCCGAGATGGTTTTTTCTTCATTCCAACAAGCAACAATAATAGTAGTTGAGAAATATTTTTTCAGATTTAATTTTCCCTGACGCCTGTATGTTTCTTTCCTTCTCTCTATAAAAGTGATTAAAAAGAAAATCTGGACATAGACAGCAACAAAAAGAAGGAGGTATAAGATAATTGATGAAATTCCAAACATCTTAATATTTTAGCAAATATCTAATAAAATAAAAAGACATTTTGGTTATTTCCCAAGAGTGTGATAAACTGATTAAATGGTAACTTATAAAAACAGTAAAATTCTATGAATAACGAGAATTTAAAAGATAGCTCAAGGGCAATGAGTAAATCAACCACCATTATTGTCGCTAGTGTCATTATCGCTGGCGCTATTGTTATTGGTTCAGCTATTTTGAGTGGAGAAAAAGGAGGAGTTATTTCCACTACTAAAAACAGTGATTTAAAGGCTCAGGTGGGAACAATTACCAAAAAAGAAATTGGAATTGATGAAACCTTTCTTGAAAAATGTTTATCTGAGAGTCAAAAATATCAAGACTTAGTTAATGAAGATTTTTTTAGCGGAAAAGTAGCAGGAGCAAAAGGAACTCCTTATAACATTATTTTATTAAAAGATGGAACAACCATTGTTATCCCGGGAGCTTTACCGTTTGAGGATGAAATAAGCCCAGAAGGAGAAATTGTTATGATTGGGATGAAATCTAGAATTAGCGCTATTTTATCGAGCCAAAGTAAAGATCTTTCCTCAATTGCCGAAGATATAAATTTGAGTCCTATTACAAAAGATGATCATTTGATGGGTAGCGAGAATTCAGAAATTATCATAGTTGAATATTCTGATATTGATTGTCCTTTCTGTAAAAGATTTCATCCGACTATGGAAAAGATAGTCAAAGAATTTAGCGGTCAAGTAGCTTGGGTTTATCGCCATTTTCCAATAGACGAATTACATCCAGAAGCTCGAAAGAAAGCTGAGATTTCTGAATGTATTGCCGATTTAAAAGGCGAGGAAGCTTTTTGGAAATATCTTGAATCTGTTATTTATTAAATTTTAATTTTAGTCAATCGAACTTCTGATGCGAGTAATTTTATCGCTCTGTCGTAATTTTTCATGAACTTTAGCTTCTATTTGTCTAATTCGTTCTCTGGTAACTCCAAATTCTTGACCAACTTCTTCTAGAGTATGCTGGACTCCATCTGTTAAACCATAACGCATTTCCAAAATTTTTCTTTCTTTGGGGCTTAATTCAGATATAACATTTTTAATTTGATCAGATAAAATACGCCGTGAAGATTCTTGGTCCGGTCTTAAAATTTTATCATCCGGAATAAATTCCCCTAGGGTTGATTTTTCATTTTCATCATCTCCAATGGGTTGTTCAAGAGAAGCTGTCTCAAGGATAATTTTTTCAATTATCCTGATTTTTTTGATTTCTAAATCCATTTCAGTAGCAATTTCCTCTGCTAGTGGATCTCTTCCAAGATCCTGAGATAACCTACGAAAAGCTTGCTTGTATTTTGACATGGTTTCAACCATGTGAACTGGAATTCTGATAGTTCTAGATTGATCAGCTAAAGCTCTAGTAATAGACTGCCGAATCCACCAAGTAGCGTAAGTAGAGAATTTATACCCCTTAGTCCAATCAAATTTATCTACTGCCTTGAATAATCCTATATTCCCTTCCTGAATAAGGTCAAGAAGAGTAATGTCGGGACTACGACCAACATATCTTTTAGCAATAGAAACTACTAATCTAAGATTAGCTCGAGCTAGCAAGTTTCTAGCTTCAATATCTCCTTTTTCAATTCTTTTAGCAAATTCCTTTTCTTCTTGAGCTGAGATTAATGGGTATCTCCCAATTTCTTTCAAATAAACTTGAATAGAATCATAGGTTTTGGAATCTTTATACTTATATTTTGTTTTTTCTTGAGCAAGATCATCAATATCTAGAAGGTTGCCTTTTTCAATAACATCAACTCCGGCAATTGATAAATTTTCATAAAATTCATCTAAAAATAAGATGTTGTTTTCAATATTTGGAAATTCTTTCAGAATTTCATCATAGGTAACAAAACCTCTCATTTTCCCTAATTCAATCATTGATTTTGCCTGATCTTGCAACAAATCTATTTTAGTTTTCCGGATTATCGGAATTGGTTTTGTGTTTTTTGTTATTTCTTCAACTATTTTTTTTGTTTTTTTTGATAATTTAGTTGGTCCCAATTTTTTGGATGATTTTTTAATTTTTCTTTTTGCTATTTTTTTTATTGGTTTTTTATTTTTCGCAATCATAAATAAATTATTTATCTTTTATTTTTAATATTGTGTATTTTTTCTGATATTTGTTGACATTTTTTGAGAATTTTTAGAGATTTTTCCTTGTCTTTATCTTTTTCGGCTTGGCTAAGTTCATTCATTAACTTGGTTAAGTTATCTTTCAAATAATTTTCTTCGAGATTTATAAACATTTCATCAAGATCAAACATAATTTTACCAGAATTATTATAAAAAACTTCAGATTCAAAAATGGCTTCATTTTTTTCCTGATCAGTCATCAGGTCATTAATTTTAACATTTCCTGTTATTTCTGAAAGACGTTTACGTAAATTTTTTGGGTCTATCTTAGGTTTTTTAAAACTTTCTTGCCAAAATATAATACCAGCTATTTTTCTTTCGATACTTTTTCTTCCTGTTAACCGGTCTTGTTTAAAATTTGTTGTAATTTCTAATTCATTATCTTTCCCTAACTCATTTGGTTTTATTTTTTCAATTTCTTCTATTAACACTTTTTCTGGGATATTTATTTTTTCTGAAATTTTTTTAATAAAATAAAATTGATCTATTTTATTTTCAATCATAATTAAATATGGAAATAATTCTCTTTTAATTTCATTATTTAATTGTCTTTCGTCGTAATTTCTAGAAATTAAATTATCTAATCCAAAATCAATAATATGTTTTGATTCTTTGATGGTTTTTCTCCACTTATCGGAATTATCTAGAATTAGATCAGCTGGATCAGATCCCTTGGGGATATTAGCTATTTTAAAATCTATTCCTAAAGATAAGGCTATTTTGGCGCCTCTTTTGGTGGCCTCAAACCCGGCACTATCAGCGTCAAAAGCTAAAATTAGTTTATTAGTTAGACGATTAATTATCGTTAAATGATCTTTTGACAAAGCGGTTCCAGACAAAGCAACAGTATTACGATAACCGATTTGGTGGGCCATTAAAATATCAATTTGACCCTCTACTAAAATACAAAAATCTTTTTTTCTGATTGGAATTTTAGCTTTATCTATCCCGTACAGAACTTTGGACTTGTTGAATATCATTGTTTCTGGACTATTAATATATTTAGGAGATTTATCTTTTTCTTCATTATTAAAAGCTTCTAGTAATCTTCCTGAAAAGGCAATTGTTCGACCGCTACTATCTGTTATCGGGAAAATTATTCTTCCCCTAAACCAATCATAGAAATCTCCTTTTTCATTTTTTCTTACTAATCCAGCTTCTTGGATATCAGAATCGTTAAATCCTTCTTTTTTAAGAAAATTATAAAGTAATCTCCATTCTTCGGGAATAAATCCTAACCTAAATAATTTTATTGTTTCTTCATTTAATCCTCTTTTTTTTAAATAACTTTTTGACTGACTTGATTGTTGTAATTTTTCTTCAAAAAAACTAGTTGCTTTTTCCATTATTGAAAAAATTCTTTCTCTTTGGTTTTTTAATTTTGGATTTTCCTTGACAAGATTCACTCCAGCTTTTAAAGCTAAGACATCCAAAGCTCCTCTAAAATCTAAACCTTCAAAAGACTCAACAAAACTAAAAATATCTCCCTTGACACCACAACCAAAACAATAAAAACTGTCTCTCTCTGGTGATACAAAAAATGACGGTGTTTTTTCATTGTGAAAAGGACAACAAGCTTTTAAATTTTTCCCAGCTTTTTCTAATTTTAAATAAGAAGAAATAACATCAACGATCCCCAGCCGCTCTTTTATCTTTTCAACATCTGAAGCCATAATATTTTATTCTTTGGTTTCTTTCGTCTTTGTCCCAATAAATCCTGTTCCGGCTGGAATTAAACGGCCAATGATTACATTTTCTTTGAGCCCTCTTAGTTTATCAACACCGCCACGAATAGCATTGTTAATTAAGACCCTGTTGGTATTTTGGAAAGAAGCGGCCGAGAGCCAGCTAGTAGCATTTAGAGCTGCTTCCGCAATCCCCAAAAGAATCATTTCCCCTTTGGCTTTCTCTCCTCCTTCTTTTGAAACTTGTTCATTTTCTTCAATTAACGCAGAACTTTCTATGATTTCATTAGGAGAAAAAGATGTGTCTCCAGATTCTTGTATTCTTGTTCGTGAAAACATTTGGCGGATAATTATTTCTAAATGTTTTCTAGAAATAGAAGCTCCTTGTAATTCATAAACTTTATTAATTTCTTTAATGATATAATTTTCAGTCATTTCTTTTCCGCCATATTTAAAAATATCGGTTAAATTAGCTGAACCATCTGTTAATAATTCTCCTTTTTTTATCTTGTCGCCAACTTTGACAACAGGAGTTCTGTGGGTCGGAACTAAATATTCTGTTGGTAGTTTTTTATCTTCAGATGAATCTGGTAAAATTATTATTATTTTTTTATTGTTTTCTTCCTTAATTTCATTAACCTTTCCATTAAAAATACTAATCAGGGCTGGGTTTTTTCTGATACTTCTCCTTTCAAAAATTTCTTCAACTCTTGGTAATCCAACAGTAATATCAGCCCCCCCCGCAACCCCACCAGCGTGAAAAGTTCTAAGAGTTAATTGAGTTCCTGGTTCTCCAATTGCTTGAGCAGCAACAATTCCAACTGCTTCTCCTTGCTTTACTAAATAGTTCCTCCCAAGATCTAATCCATAACATTGCTGACAAATTCCGTGAATTGTTTCACAAGTAAGTGGCGTTCGAACATAAACTTCTTTGAATTCCATTTCTTCTATTTTTTTGGCTTCACTTTTAGAAATCAGAAGTCCTTTTTTGTAAATAATTGTTCCTTTGGAATTTTTTAGATCTCTTGATAATATTCTTCCATTAATATTTTTTGCTAAAGATATTTCAATTCCGGAAATATTTTCTTTTGTCATTAATTTATCTTCTTTAGTTTGACAATCTTTCTCTGTAATCATCACATCTTGAGCGACATCAACCAATCTTCTGGTTAAGTACCCGGCTTTGGCTGTATTTAGAGCAGTATCAGCTAATCCCTTTCTAGAACCATGGGTAGAAATAAAATATTCAATTGGGGAAAATCCTTCTTGATAAGATGGAATGATAGGAAAATCAATTGTCTTTCCGGTCGGACTGGAAATTAATCCTTTCATCCCGGACATTTGTAAAATTTGGCTAATAGAACCACGAGCTCCGGAATTAATCATATCATAGGCAGAACCATTTTTTTCAAGAGTGGCCGGAATTAGGAGTTCAATTTCTTTCTTCGTTTGTTCCCAAAGTTCAATAATTTTTCGGTATCTTTCTTCTTTTGATAATAACCCTTCTTCATATTGATCTATAATTTTGTCTTCTTTTGTTCTAGCGTTTTTTATAACATCTTTCTTCCCAAGAGGAACACTTAAATTATCAATTCCCCAAGTAATTCCGGACTGAGTAATATATTTATAACCAAACGATTTTATTTTATCTAAGACATCAGGAGTTTCTTCAACTCCATATTCTGTAATTAATTGATCAACAAGGGAAGACATTCTTTTTAAGTTTATTTCATCATTAATATATAAAAAATCTTCCGGGAGACTGCTATTAAATAAAAGACGGCCAACGGATGTTTCAAAAAGTTCATTGTTAAATTTTTTGTATTTGGAACCATTTTCAGTCCCACGAACTTTTATTTTTGCTCTAAAACTAACTTTTCCATAATCATAGGCCGTAATTGCTTGGTTGGGATCAGAAAAAAACATGTTTTCTCCTTTTTCTCCTTCAATAATTTTAGTCATCCAATAACAACCAAGAACTATATCAAGTTTAGGAGTTACTATAGGATCACCATTTTGCGGTTTAAGTAAATTTTTATTGGCCGACATAAGATCGCTTGCTTCTTGTTGAGCTTCTTTAGAAAGTGGAACATAAACAGCCATTTGGTCCCCGTCAAAATCAGCATTGAAGGCAGTACAAACAAGCGGGTGAACTTGAATAGCATTTCCTTCAATTAAAACTGGCATAAAAGCTTGAATACCAAGACGATGAAGAGTTGGGGCTCTGTTTAGTAAAACATATTTTCCTCTTATTACTTGTTCTAAAATAGCCCAAACTTCTGGGATTCCTTCCTCTATTAATTTATTGGCTCCTCTAATATTAAAGGCTAATTCTATTTCTAAAATTTTAGAAATAATAAATGGTCTAAATAATTCTAAGGCCATGTGTTTAGGCAAACCACATTGATTTAATTTTAACTGAGGACCAACAACAATAACTGATCGTCCAGAGTAATCAACTCTTTTTCCTAATAGATTTTGACGAAAAAGACCTTGTTTCCCTTTTAAACTATCTGACAAAGATTTTAACGCTCGTCTTTGAGCTTGGCTCATCGCTGCTCCACTTGATTGTCTAGCAGCAGAATTATCTATTAGGGAATCAACTGCTTCTTGGAGAATTCTTTTTTCATTTCTTAAAATAACATCCGGGGCTCCAATTTCTTTTAACTTTTTAAGTCTATTATTTCTATTAATAACCCTTCGATAAAGATCATTTATGTCAGAGGTAGCATGACGACCTCCATCCAAGGCCACCATTGGACGAAGAGCGGGGGGAATAACTGGAATAGCTGTTAAAAACATCCACTCCGGACGAGTATTAGAATTAATCATTGATTTAATAAGACTTAAACGACGAATTAATTTTTCTGTTTCTACTGCTCCTGCTTTTTCTATCATTGACTCTGTTTTCTCTTTTAATTTTTTTAAATCTAAATTTTTAAAAATATTAAAAACTGCCTCTGAACCAATCCCGGCTTCAAAACAAGACCCATATTTAAGCGAAAAATTATGATAATTAATTTCATTTAACACTTTTCCTTCTTGAAGACCTGTGATTTCCTTTTTGGTGTTTAGAAAAAGTTCTTTCAATTGCTCGCGAACTTGATCATTAGAGGTATTTTTAATTTTTGATTTATATTCAGCTTCTAAATTTTTTAAAATTTGTTCTCGTTCTTCTTCGTTGATTTTTACAATAATATAACCAGTAAAATAAATCACTTTCTCTAAATCTTTAATAGATAGATTAAGAAGAACACTCATTCTAGAAGGAACTCCTCTTAAAAACCAAATATGAGCAACGGGAGAAGCTAACTCAATGTGACCCATTCTTTCTCTCCTAACAATTGAACGAGTTACTTCAACTCCGCATTTTTCACAAATAATACCTTTATAACGTATTCTTCTGTATTTTCCACAATAACATTCATAATCTTTTTCTGGCCCAAAAATACGTTCATCAAAAAGACCGTTTCGTTCACTTCGCCCAGTCCGGTAATTGATAGTTTCTGGTTTAGTAACTTCTCCATAAGACCAATTTTTAATCCTGTCTGGAGATGCTATTTTAAGATTAATTTGATCAAAATCCATTGTTGTTTCTATTTTCATAATAATTATTTTTTCTTTAATTCAACATCAAGAGCCAATCCCTTCAAATAATTGAGTAAAACATTAAATGAGGCGGGGAGATTCGGTTCTTTTATATCTTCTCCTTTTATAATAGAATCAAAAGCCTGTGACCGACCAATAATATCATCTGATTTAATGGTAATCATTTCTCTAAGAGTGTAAGCTGCCCCATAACCCTCTAATGCCCAGACCTCCATTTCCCCAAAACGCTGACCTCCTCCTTGAGCTTTTCCACCAAGTGGTTGTTGAGTAATTAATGAGTAAGGACCAATTGATCGCATATGAATTTTATCTTCAACCATATGCATCAATTTAATAATATACATATAACCAACAGCAATATCTTGATTGAAAGCTTCTCCAGTTCTTCCGTCATAAAGTTTCATCCGGCCGTTTTCGTTAAATCCAGCTTCTTTTAGTTCTTTTTTGATTTCTTCGGCAGTCGCCCCAGAAAATGGCGGGGTAATGGCTTGATACCCTAAAGTATTAGCTGCCATTCCGAGATGCATTTCCAAAATTTGTCCTAAATTCATACGAGAAGGAACTCCTAATGGTGTTAGAATAACATCAATTGGTGTTCCATCTTCCATAAAAGGCATCTCTTCCTCTGGTAAAATGGTGGAGATAACTCCTTTGTTTCCATGACGACCAGCTAATTTATCACCAACTGAAATATTTCTAATTTGAGCAATTTCAATAATTATCTTTTTTATAATACCTGACTCGAGATTATGACCCAGATCTCGAGAGAAAACTTTCACCCCGATAATTCTTCCTCTTTTTCCATGTTCCATTCTAAGAGAGGTATCTTTAACATCTCGGGCTTTTTCAGCAAAAATAGAACGAAGTAATCTTTCTTCTGGGGTTAACTCTGTTTCTCCCTTAGGAGTTATTTTTCCAACCAAGATATCGTTTTCTCTAATTTCGGCTCCAATCCTGACAATTCCTTCTTCATCAAGATCTTTTAATTTTAATTCTCCAACATTAGGAATATCACGAGTGGTAATTTCAGGACCTAATTTAGTATCGCGAACAGTACAAACAAATTCTTCAATATGAATACTGGTAAATTTACTATTTTTAACCAATCTTTCTGAAAGAATAATAGCATCCTCATAATTAGATCCTCCCCATGACATGAAGGCTACCAACGAATTTTGGCCTAGGGCAATTTGTCCATTACTGGTACTACTGGTGTTGGCTAAAACATCTCCCTTTTTTACTTTGTCACCAATATCTACTGCTGGACGTTGATGAAAAGCGGTAAAATTATTTGTTCTGGAAAAATTAATTAAAGAATATGTTTTTTCTTCTTTTTTGTTTTTATTACTTTGGACAACAACTTTCTTGGCATCAACATAAGAAACTACTCCGTCTTCTTCCGATAAAAGAAGACGGCCCGAGAAAGGAGCGGCTAATTCTTCAATTCCTGTTGCTACTAGTGGTTCTTCTGGAATAATACAAGGAGTAGCTTGTTTTTGCATGTTAGATCCCATTAAAGCCCTGTTGGCATCATCATGTTCTAAGAAAGGAATCATGGAGGTGGCAATTGAAAAGGCTTGATTAGTGGCAACATCAATAAAATCAACTTCTTCTTTGTTTTTCATTCCTGGTTTGGTTTTATCTCTAACTTCAACTTTATCTTTGATGATTCTTTTTTGATCATCATATTCAATACCAGCATGAGCAATGCTATATCTTTCTTCTTCTAGGGCATTAAGATAAACAATTTCGTCAGTAATAACACCTTTTTTAACTTTAATATAGGGAGTCTCAATAATCCCAAAGTCATTGATTTTAGAATAGCTAGCCAGTCGCAAAATTAAACCAATATTAGGACCTTCCGGGGTATGGATAGGACAAACCCTTCCATAATGAGAGGTGTGAACATCTCTAACTTCTAACCCAGCTCTTTCTCGGGTAAGTCCCCCGGGGCCAAGAGCTGAAAGAGTTCTTAAATGTTCAATCTCAGATAAAACATTTTCTTGGCTCATGAATTGTGATAACTGATTGGTAGTAAAAAATTCTTTGATTCGTGCTTGAAGAGGACGTTGATTTATTATCTGGATAGGCATTGCTGTCTCAACATCAATAGTGGACATTCGATCTTGAATATTTCTTTTAATCTGAGTCATTCCTTTCCTGATTTTTTGTTGCATCATTTCTCCGACATAACGAACTCTTCTTTTTCCTAGATGATCAATGTCATCCGCTTGAGCATTAGGAGTGCTATTCAATGTTAAAATATGAGAAATAATAGTAATAAGATCATCAATAGAGAGAATTCGATTCTCTAAAGCCTTTTTGTCCATTACTTTTTCAAATCTTTTATTAAATTGGAAACGTCCAACCGGAGAAAGATCATATCGGTCTTCTGTAAAAATAGCATCTATGAATTCTCTGGCATTTTCAGGGGTAGCTAAATCACCGTCTCTTAATCTTTTATAAATTTCAATATATGAAGCTTCAATTGTTTTGGCAGAATCTTTTTCTAGACATAATTTAATAAACTCCGCTTGATTATTATTAAAAGAATTAATAATTTCTTTATCAGAACCTAATCCCAAAACTCGCAAGAGAGAGGTGACTGGAAATTTTCTTTTTCGATCAATTTTAGTAAAGAGGGTTCCGTCTGAATCAGATTCAATTTCAATCCAAACACCACGCGCTGGGATAATTTTGGCTCCAAAATATTTTTTTCCCTTAATATCTTTATCATTAAAAAAAATACCAAAACTTCTCATTAATTGAGGGACGACCACTCTTTCAATTCCATTAATAATAAAAGTCCCATGAGAAGTCATCAGGGGAAAATCTGACATAAATATTTCTTGTTCTTTAAATGTATTTAAAGATTTATTATGTAATTTAACTTGAATATTTAAAGGAGTTTCATAAGAAAGTTTATTTTCTTTAATATAGTGTTCATTATATTTTGGCTGACTAAGAAAAAACGAAGTAAATTCTAATCTAAATTTTTTGCCAGAATAATCCTCAATTGGGGAAAATTCTTTTAAGACTTCCTGGATTCCATATTCAACAAGCCATTTATAAGAATTTATTTGTGTTTCTAGTAAATCAGGAAATTTTACCAGGGGTTTTTTGTATTTTGAAAAGTATTTTTTTGGTTTTTTAATTATTGACATAAAATAACAAAAAATAAGACAAAAAGACAACTGCCTTATTATAAAAGGTTAAATATATTTTAAGTATTGATTTTTGTCAGCAAGATATCAAGCTTTTAGGCTGATAATTACTACATAACACGAAAATCTTCAATAACTCAATCTGTTTAATTCGTACTACTTAGTATAATAAAAAACAAAGCAATGTCAATTATATATTGTGGGGAAAACTAAAAAAAATTAATAAAATCTATAAATTAACTCAATATTTTAGCACCCTGAATAGTTAAATAAGCCATAATGGTGATTAAGGTGATATTTCCTAAAAAAAGCGGGATAATCGTCTTTTTAAAGGGATAATCAGCTAAAGCTAAAACTAACATCAAAATATCTCCTGGGAGAAGGGAAAATCCAGCATAGAAATAAATCAAAATAGGAATCAGCCAGCTATATTTGCCATTTATCCACTGAGATAATTTAACTAATCTGTCCTTAAAATATTTTGGCAAAGCATTAACTGCCTTTGATCCAAGGAAAAAAAAGATGCCGTCCCCTACTGTTAAAGCAGGACCAGTAACTATTCCAAGCAAAATTGGGTTAAGTCCTCCTAGGGCTAAAGTAATAATTAATAAGTAAAACGAACCAGCCGTTAAGGTTGAAACCCCTCCCAAAAGAGCGACGACAAAAGCGACTAAATATCCATTATTAATACCTATTGTCTTAATAATTTCTTCGGGACTGACAAAAGAAAGAAATACTACCCACCCTATTAAAATTAACAAGAAAATAATTAGCGTTCTGTTTTTCTTAACAAAAGACATGTTAACACTGTTAGTATAACATTTTCTATTTATATCTTCGGAAATTAAAAATCACTAACTTTTTCGGCTAGTGATTTAAATTTGTGCATTTTATTAAGTTATTAAGCAATCGCTTTTTTTTCAAGAAGAAAATATTCTTCAACTATTATTCCCAAAACTCGGCAAAGTGACAAAATTGTCTGCAAATCGGCATTTCTGCCATGAAATATCTTGGCAATAGTTTTTGAGGAAAAATTTCTTTGATTTTTTTCTGCTAACAGTCTTAAATTTTTGACTGGTTTTTGGGGATAGACTGTTTTAAGATAAATAGCAAAAAGATTTGCGGAACAACCATCTTTTTGATGCCTTTTAGCCCTGACAATTACCAAAGGACCTTTGATTGATTTTTCAAGAGAAGCAATCGCCCTTATTACCTGTTCATTACTTTGAATCTCAAATTCTTTTGCTAACTTTCCAACTGCTTGTATAAGTATTTTCTGGTTCTTTGGACACTTGGTTTTACTGATCAGGTCGCATAAAATGAGAAATGAACCGAGATATGGACCAGAATTTGGGAGGTTGTTTATAACATCAATAATTGATTCATGATACGGTTTTTGAACTGTTTCTGTACTCATGGTTAGTTTTTAAAAGTGTTAAAGAAAATATTACTTTTTATCCTACACTATATAAACAATCTGTCAAGAATAAAACTCTGGATTTCAAAAGATCTCTTGATTTTTCAAGCCATATTATATATCCTTATGAAAGACTGAGAGACACTCTCAATCAAGTAAAACAATCACGGCCCTATCGTCTAACGGTTAGGACGCAAGCTTTTCAAGCTTGAAATCCGGGTTCGATTCCCGGTAGGGTCAAAAAGCGAATACTTGGAGCTT
>Ga0209542_10007264_pt1 | contig 21171 bp, 20 predicted proteins | sample RifCSPhighO2_01_FD_184028 | JGI IMG/M metagenome (GOLD analysis project Ga0209542, IMG submission 184028) | Soil microbial communities from Rifle, Colorado - Rifle CSP2_plank highO2_0.1 (SPAdes) (version 2) | ecosystem: Environmental > Terrestrial > Deep subsurface > Rock core/Sediment ... | reverse complement strand
ATATCTATCGCCTCTTCGGCGATCAAAAAAGCCCTTATTTTAGGGCTTTTTTGATACCTAAAAATTATCCACACTTTGCTTGCTTTTATTTTAATATATGATATAATTAAAAAAGGTATGAGAACCTTGAAGATTTTATTCATATTTTTCGTTGTTCTCACGGGGTTAGCGATAGCTTTCACCGCGGCTCAACTCTTTGTTTTCGACCCCCACATGATGGATCGGTGGGGAATGAATGGGTCCATTGCTGGATTCTCTTTTGCTTTTTGCGCCATCTTGGCGTGGGGAGCAATAGAGATAATGCCGTGGATTCAGAGGCAAATTTTGTTCCGACGCAAACTCCGGCGCTTAAGGAAAGGGGACCTGGCGTTCCGTCCCGATCCGATGGCGAGATGGACCAAACTTCGGTGAATCGGTGGTCGAGGGGTGTGTGCGAAAGCGCCACCCCTTTTGCTTTTTGCAAAACAGTGCGCGTGCCACGACTTGAACGTGGGACCTCCCCATTATCAGTGGGGTGCTCTAACCACCTGAGCTACACGCGCGAAATTTTAAGGAGCAAAGCGACTATAAAATTTCAGCGTCCGGCGTAGTTCCGAGCAGAGCGAGGAACGGAGTCGGACAGAAATTTATACTCAAATATAACAAAAATTAAAGATTTTTCAAACTCTCTTCGATTCGCAGAAGTTCATTATACTTGGCAGTCCGTTCACCGCGCGAGAGAGAGCCGGTTTTTATATAAGAGCTGTTTGTGCCGACTGCTAAATGATCTATAGAAGTATCCTCGGTTTCGCCCGAACGATGAGAAATGACGGTTTGCCAATTTGCACCTCTTGCCATTTTTATAACCTCCAAAGTTTCGCTCAAAGTGCCTATTTGGTTGAGCTTTATCAAAATAGCATTTGCCGCCTTCTTTTTTATACCTTCTTCCAAACGCCTGGGGTTGGTAACGAGCAAATCATCCCCCACAACTATAATTTTATCTCCAAATTTTTTGGTAAAAGCCACATTTCCTTCCCAATCATCTTCAGCAAAAGGATCCTCGATGGAGACGATGGGGAAGTCGTTTGTCAAACTTTGGTAATATTCCAAAAGTTCTTCGCGATTAAAATGACGATTTTCGGATTTCATAAAATAATCGTTTTCCGAATTTAAGAGTTGTGAAGCGGCAACATCTAGCGCAATGCCAAAATCTTCCCCCAAAGAAAAGCCGGCGTTTCTAATCGCCTCTCTTATGAGCTCCAAAGTCCTCCTGTGACTCTCTACTTTTGGAGCAAAGCCACCCTCGTCTCCAACCGCCACCGACAAAGACATGGCTCCCAAAACCAGTTTTAGATTTTGAAAAACTTCATCGGACTTCCTGATTTTTTCGGCCAAACTTTCATCTTTGAGGGGCACAATCATGAACTCCTGTATATCAAGCCCGCTGTCGGCATGAATGCCACCGTTTATGATGTTGATCATCGGGGTTGGCATCTTCACTTCGTCATTTTCAGCTTTCCCCGAAATATTTTTTATATATTTCCAAAAGGGAAGAGAAGTATTTTCCGCCAGTGCCTTTGCAAAAGACATCGAGAGCCCGAGAACCACATTTGCCCCGAAGTTTGATTTGTTTGGAGTGCCGTCTTTTTCAATGAGAAAATTATCCAAGCTTTTTTGATCAAAATCTTTATTTAAAAGCATTGGGGTAATTTCATCTTCTATTCTCAAAGCAAGTTCCTTTACCCCTCTGCCGCCAAACCGTTCAAGGTCATTGTCCCTTTTTTCAAGAGCTTCATATTTTCCGGTCGAAGCTCCGCTTGGCACCGAAAATCTGCCCATTCCGCCAGCCGGCGAATCGCCCACGAAACAGTCTACTTCCAAAGTCGGGTTGCCTCTGGAGTCCAATATTTCTCGCGCTTCTATTTTGTTTATACGTGGCATTTTTAAGGCACTCGGTTTTTAACTTCTCCGCGCGCAAAGGAAATGATGTTTTCTACGGTTGTATCCAAAATCCTCTTCACCGCTTCTTCTGTGTTGAACGCTATGTGCGGAGTGACTATAACACGGGGGTGGTTTATTAGATAATTGTTGGCCAAAACATTTTTCAGTTCATCAAGTTTGGGGTGGGGGTCATCCAAAAGTCTCATCTCGTCTGACATATCTCCCTCCTCCTCAAGCACATCAAGGCCCGCGGCGGAAATGATGCCTTCTTCGAGCGCCCTGACCAAAGCGCTAGTTTGTACTAAACCACCTCGTGCCGTATTGATAAGTGTCGCACCACGTTTGATATGATAGATGCTATTCTCGTTTATCATATGCTTCGTATGCTCGGAGAAAGGCGCATGCAAGCTGATGATATCTGAAGCGCCCAATAGTTCTTCAAAACCAACATATCTAAAGCCAAGTTCCTGATCAAGATTTTGTTTTGGAAACGGATCATAAGCCACAACCTCCATGCCAAATCCTTTGGCAATTTTTATCGAGTTGATCCCTATGCGTCCGGTACCAATGATTCCTATAGTTTTTTGGGCTAGATCAAATCCGCGCAAAGCCCCCTGAACAAAAGAACCCGTTTCTGTAACTTGTTCATGAGCTTCTGGAATTTTTCTTGATAATGCCAAAAGAAGCGCGAAAGCAAATTCGGCCACTGTATTTTCTCCATAAGAGGGGACGTAAACCACTTCAACACCCCTACTTCTGGCTAGAGGGATATCGACATAATCAAAACCAGTGGAGCGGGCGGCGACAAGTTTTAAGTTCGGCATTTTGGCCATTTCTTCGGTTTTGCACTTATGAGACACAAAAACTGAAAGTATTTCTGCTGAATCCAAAACGTCTTGTGGCGTCTCTTCAAAGTTCTTCTGGAAAAAAAGGTTGTGACCGGCGAATTTATTTCCAATGTAGTCCTTTTCCCATTCTTCTTTATATAAAAATAAGATATTCATGTTTTGCTATATTTGATATAATTGTATTAATGAATGAAGACATTGGCAAGACAAGCGAACGAAGGAGAGTGCATATTGATGACCTCGATTGGGAAGATTACATATACTATCTAGATGGAGAAAAATTCAACGGCATTGGGTTTGAGCTTTTTGAAGATGGGAAACTAAGGACAGAAACAGAATTTGATTTTGGTATGGAACACGGATTGAGTAGAGAATGGTATCAAAACGGCCAGCTCAAAAATGAAGATCACCTGAAACTCGGTAGCAAACACGGAGTCTGTAAGAGTTGGTTTGAAGATGGTGCCCCAGAAACAGTCGCTACTTACGAACTCGGAATATTGATCAGTAAAGAAGTTTTTAATCAAGCCGGAGAACAAACCCAAAAATTCGAATTGAGAGATACCGACAGCAACTACCAAATCCTCCTCCAAAACCGCGAACGCGAACCCGCCCGCGAAAAAATGATTGCCGGAAAACTATCCTGATTCCAAAGCATGATTATACAAAATCTCACGGCCGTGAAAAAGTGTATAATTTATATTTTAAATTCTTCTCTTAAATACTTATCGTTCTCTATCATATCCACTGTCATATATATAACTTCTGCATTTAAATCCAGATACTGTTTTAGAAGATCAATTATTTCTTTGCATGGATAAGGGTAGACCCAAACACTTCCCTGTAAACAAATAAACCCAAACATTTTTAAATTGCTACGCAGACTATCTCTAATTTTTCTTTGGGATTCTTTCACATCAAAAATTACTACCCTATATTTTTTGTCCCACTTTTTTGGTCTTTTGGACACTAGACCCTCAAGTTGATATTTGAGAAGCATTCTTTTGCCTTTGGGAGTCAAGACTAAATATTCGCTTTCTTTATCTTCTTTTATCTCAATCAAGCCCCTAGAGATGAGTCTTTTGAGAGCTTGGTTTAGCTCAAATTTCTTTAGCTTGGTCTTTTTTAGTAGGGGAGTGTATTTGAGTAATTGAACAGCATTACCCATACCGGCAGCTAAAAATACAAAACTTAAAGCACCAACAACAATGAGAACATCTTTGGTGGCAGATAAAACTTTTTCTTTTGTTTCTTTTTTCATCTTTCTTGTAAACACCTAATGTTTACTATTCGTTTTGTTGTTTAATATAATTATACAAAATCTCACGGCCGTGAAAAAGTGTATAATTGGGAATGTTTGATATCACATTGATACAATGCAATGCATTGAAATTTTTAAATATTATGCTATATTAACAGAGGAGGATTAGTCAGTGGCTATTTCAGATAAAAAGTTATTGGAAGATTTGGGCATGAGCCAATCAGATGTGGCTCACCTTATTGGCACCAGCAGACAAACAATAAACGCTGGGGTAAAGAGGGATGAGACTTTCTTTAATACTTCGCGTTTACTATTACTCTTTGGGGGTCTTCGTGCAAAAGGTGACACGCGAGATAACGTGGTCGCCAGTCTGCTAAAAGATCTTGGGGTTGACGTCAAAGGAGGCGTAAACGACATCTTGGACTTGGAAATTAATGATCGGCACAGAAAACTGATTTCCAATAACAAAAGTTTAAAAGAATTCCTGAGAGGAGTTGTGTCTGAACTCGTACGAACCAAGTGCGAGGAATTCGAAGGCTTGCTTAAAAGATAATGGCTGTGTCGGAACAAAAAGACCAGTTGCAAGTTAATCCGTTTCGACTCAAGTTTTATTTTCTACAAGTTTTGCTTCGCTTCCTCTTCGGCGATAGCAGAGAGCATGGGGATTACCGAGTCGGGGTTGAGAGACACCGACTCTATTTTATTTTGGATAAGAAAACGCAAGAAGTCTGGGTAGTCGGATGGAGCTTGACCACAGAAGCCGATGTATTTGCCACGCTCGCGACATTTTTGGATCGCCATCGCTACTAGAGTTTTAACAGCAGGATCGTTTTCGTTTGATATGTGCGCGACGATGCCCGAATCACGGTCTAGGCCGAGAGTAAGTTGAGCGAGGTCGTTGCTACCGATCGAAAATCCGTCAAAAATATCGAGGAATTCATCGGCTCGCAAAACATTGGTCGGGATCTCGCACATCACATAAACTTTGAGACCATCCTCGCCACGACGCAAACCTTCACCTTCCATAATCTCCAAAACTTTTCTACCTTCCTCCGGAGTGCGGCAGAAGGGGATCATGGGCACCACATTTTTCAATCCAAATTCATTTCTTATTTTCTTTATTGCCCTGCATTCTAGTTTAAATGCCTCGGCAAACTTAGGATCGTGATACCTCGAAGCACCACGCCAGCCAAGCATTGGGTTTTCTTCGTTTGGTTCATATCCGGCACCACCGAGCAAAGTAGCATATTCATTGGTCTTAAAATCGGAAAAGCGGACTACTACATCGTTTGGCCAAAAGGCGGCCCCGATCTGAGCGATACCTTCAGCTAGTTTGTCGATATAAAACTGTATCTTGTCTTCATAACCCAAAGTCACTTTCTCAATTTTATTTTTAAGAACAGTATCAAGTTTATCAAAATCAAGCAGAGCGTTTGGGTGTACACGGATACCGGAAGCGATGATGAATTCTTCTCTCGCAAGCCCAACACCTTTGTTTGGGATAAAAGAATACATAAAAGCGCTTTCGGGACTTCCTATGTTCATACAAACTTTTGTACGAGTTTCTGGTACTTGAGAAACATCGTGCACTTTTTCTTCCCACTCAAGTTTACCTTCGTAGACATATCCTGCTGTGCCACTAGAAGTATCTACTGTTATAATTTCTCCTGTTTTGAGCTTCGAGAGAGCATTGCCCGTGCCGATACAAGCAGGGATACCAAGCTCGCGAGATACGATAGCGGCGTGAGATGTCCTACCACCTTTTTCAGTAATGATGGCGCTTGCCATTTTCATGATTGGTTCCCAATCGGGATCAGTGATTTCGGTAACCAAAATTTCTCCTTCTTCAAATTCGTTTAATTTTTTGACATCTGTGATGATACGGACCTTGCCTGAAGCGATTTTTGTACCCACAGCTATGCCTTCAACTATCGGCTTTATTGCCTGCCCTGAGCTTGCTTGCTGTGAGCCTGTCGAACCAGTCGAATGGGTCTTCATTGAATACTCTGTAATGGTGAGATGGTCCTTTTCAGCTTGCACGGTCTCTGGTCGCGCTTGCACAATAAAGAGCTCATTGGTGATACCGTCTTTAGCCCATTCCATATCCATTGGGGTTGGCTTGCCAGCTTTTTGGGTATAATGATTTTCAATTTCAACCGCCCATTTGGCGAGAGTCAATATCTCTTCATTGGTCAATACAAAATTTTCCCTATCTTTCTTTTCCACTTCCACCTCTTTGATGGCCTTGGTAGCTGATGAAGAATTTTTACCAGAAGTCACATAAATCATTTTGCTTTCCTTGGAACCAATGGTCTTTTTTATGATAGAAGAAAAGCCTTGATCTAGTGTTGGTTTAAATACTAAATAAGAATCGGGGGTTACCTTGCCTTGCACTACCATCTCTCCCAAACCCCAGGACGCATCGATTTCAACCACACCTCGAAAACCACTTTCGGTATCAAGAGTAAACATCACTCCGGAAGAGCCCTTGTCGCTACGCACCATCTTTTGCACACCGACCGAAAGAGCCACATCAAAATGATTGAAACCTTTGTCGACTCGATAAGAGATGGCTCTGTCGTTCCAGAGCGAAGCAAAGGCCTCTTTGCTCGCCTGGATCACATTTTCGGCCCCAACCACATTGAGGTAAGTTTCGTGTTCACCGGCAAAACTGGCACCCGGCAGATCTTCAGCCGTCGCCGAAGAACGCACTGCCGTGTCAGCTTCTGACATTTGATAAGCGGCGGATAAATTTTTGTAAGCTTCTCTGATTTCTGTTTTTAGCTCCTCTGGCAAATCAGCTTTAATGATTTTTTCTCTGATTGTTTTGCCGACTTTCTGGAGTTTTTTGACATCGCCCGTATCCAGGCCTTCCAAGGTCTGCTTGATGAAATCTATTAAGCCGGCTTTTTCGATAAAATAACGATAAGCATGAGCGGTGATCGCAAAACCATTTGGCACCCTGATCCCTTTTGGGACCAAGGTGGTGTACATCTCACCGAGCGAAGCATTTTTCCCCCCAACCAAAGAAACATCGGAGATATTTACTTGATCAAACCAGAGAATAAATTTTTGATCTTTGTCTTCCATTTTATTTACTACTAATCATTATAATCAAGTCCGACACGTTTGACCCTAGTCTACCTGTTGATATTGCCCCATCTCCAATTTTTTTCCAAAAATTAAAACTGTCGCTTTCTTCCAAATATTTTTTTGGGTCCAATTTTAAGGACTTCGCTCTTTTTAAAATTGCCTTATCGGCCATGGCGCCAGCATGAGGAGTGTTGTCCCAACCGTCGGAAGCCAGAGAAGCAATCACCATATCTTGAGGCACATAAGAAAGAGCTGATAGCGCAAGCTCCTGGTTTCTGCCGCCAACTCCTTTGCCTTTTATATTAACCGTCGTCTCTCCACCAAACAAAACACAACTTTTGGGCTTGATCTTCATAGAAGCTATTTTTTTGCCGGCCTCCGAAGCGTTCCCAGAGAAAATGTCTGTTTCTATTTTTGAATCATAACCAAGTTCCTCCGCTTTTTCGTCCATTGCTTCGAGAGCGTTTTGGTTTGAGACGAGAAGAAAATTTTTCACTTTCGCGAAATATCTCGAGTCTTTTGGAGTCTCGATAAAACCGCCCGAAATCAAATCTTGGGAAATTTTGTATTTTTTTAAAATGTTTTGAGCGTCAGCGACAGTGGTCTCATCACGCACAGTCGGACCGGAAGCGATCATACCGAGATCGTCGCCAAGCACATCAGAAAAAATAAGAGAGGCGACTTGAGCGGGGAAGAGGAGTTTAGCCAAGCCGCCCCCCTGGACTTCGGATAGATGCTTGCGCACTGTGTTTAACTCAAAAATATCCGCTCCTTTTTCAAAAAGTTCGCGAGTAACATAGGTCAAAGATTCGCAATTTATTTCATGAGGAAGGCAAAGGAGGGATGATCCGCCACCGGAAATCAAAACGATAACCAAATCTTTTTCAGTTACGTCGGCGACCATTTCCAAAATTTGCTTAGTTACCGACACATTTGTTTCAGAAGGAAACGGGTGAGTGCCTTGGTAAGATTTTATCCGCTTCAACACACCGGCCTTTACATCAAGCACGATGCCTTCGGTCAACTTGTCACCCAAAATATCTTCGATAACCTTTGCTCCATCAAAAGCGCATTTTCCTATTCCAATGAAAAATATCCTCTCGAAAAACTGGCACTGAAATCCGACTCCGCCTTCAGACAAAGATTCGACACAGAAAGCATCACCGTTTATGGTCAATTTTGCTTTCAAAACTTTTTCAGTATTGATAGCCAAAAGACCCGCCTCAAGGATATCCAAGGCATCTTTTCGAAGCGTCTCATTTTCTTTGAGAAGCTCTGATCTGTTTTTTATAAGAGACATTCATCTGCAATTTTAGCACCAGAAAAACAAAAAGGTTAATTTATTTAGTGAATACTACATCCTTGCCCGTAAAGAAATTCCATACTATCAGGATACAGGCCATTGTCATTTTGAGATATACTGTTTGGAATACTTACTGGAATTCTAAGATAGTAACACGGTCTGTTTATATACAGACAAACAAATTGGAAACAAATTTGGTAGTTATCTCCACTACCTTCTGGATTTCCTATATACCAGTAACGTAAATTATTATCCGGCGCTTGAACCATTGATGGTAAGTATGGTTGCAAGGAATTGCCAAGCTTATTATTCCAATCTGCCGTGCCACTCATAACAAACCAACCGGTTCCACCAGGATAAGTATCGTATTCATAGAAATAAAGCTCTAGCGCGGTAATAAGTGTTCTGTAGTCACTAATGCGCTTTACATCTACACTTTTCTGTTTGGCAGGTTGCAAAAAATGAAGGACGATAGCTGAAAGCACGCCAATAATAGCAATCACGACGAGCAACTCGATTAAAGTAAAAGCTCTATTTGGATAAGATATAATTTTCTTAAAAAACATTTGTGTCGGGGTGGGGAAAATCGAATTCCCGTCTCACGAACCCGAATCGTGTATACTACCACTGTACTACACCCCGTCTTTAACCACCCTACAGCGTGTGGGCGCGAGAGGATTTGAACCTCCACAAGATTGCTCTTATGGCGCCCTGAACGCCACGCGTCTACCAATTCCGCCACGCGCCCTTGCCAACACAATATAGCAGATTATATAATATTAGCATTAATATTTAATTAAAAATTATGGGAATGTTTTCAGGACTTTTTGGAGGAGGGGAACAGGAAGGACCAAAGGAGCCAACCATCGTTGATTCTCACGAGCAAGTAGACCCAAGCAAAGAGATTGAGAGGATAAGAAGAAGAATTGAAGAACTGGAGGCAAATGAAGAAGCGGGGGGTGACGAGTTAGAAGAGTTGAGAGTATTAAGACCAAAACTTGAAAACCTAGAGGGCCAACAGACTGGTAATTGACCAAATCTTTATAATCTGCTATTCTGTCGCCCATGTTAACAATAAGGATGCAAAGAGTTGGAAGGAAGCACGAGCCGATTTTTAGGCTTGTTTTGACTGATTCAAAAAACGGCCCGAAGAGCGGTAAATTCCTGCAGATTTTGGGCAATTATGACGCCAGGCGAGGTGAGCAGGCTACTTTTGATACAGACGCTGTAAAACATTGGATAAGCAAAGGGGCAAAACCCTCTGACACCGTTTTCAACATGCTTGTAGAAAGGAAAGTCGTTGAAGGCAAAAAAATAAACAAATTGCCAAAAAAGACTGCGACCAAAAAAGATGAGCCGGTAGCAGAAGCTCCAAAACCAGAGCTGGCTTCAACCGAAGAGCCGTCAAAAATAGAAGAAAAAAACACGGAAACAAAGACAGAAGAAGAAACAGTTGAAGGAGAAAAACAGGTATAATATACTATAGGAAGTCCGAGACGAATTATTAATTTAGTAAAAACCGAAATGGAACAAGACGCGCAATTTTTGGATTATGTAGTAAAAGGATTGGTAGATCACCCGGAGTCGGTAAAAATTACCCGCACAGTCGACGAAATGGGAGTCCTCCTGGGGCTTGATGTGCACCCTGATGACATGGGTAAAATCATCGGCAGAAGTGGCAACACCGCAAAAGCTATCAGGATTTTGCTTCGAGTGGTAGGTATGAAGAACAATGCCAGAGTAAACCTCAAAATCAACGAACCAGAAGGAGGCAGGCGAGAGCGAAGCGGTGAATCATCTACACAGTCCGCCAGCATGAGATCAGTAGATGACGTGATGGAAGACCTCAAGTTGTAATGCATTTTCACATCGTCACATTATTTCCGGAGTCTTTCGACTCATACGTCAGCTCGTCCATCTTGGGGCGAGCTGTTCGTAATAACAAAATAAAAATAAAATTTTACAATCCAAGAGATTTTGTGCGACCCACAAAAGCACAAGCCAAAAACCAAAAACCTTATTTGAGAGTTGATGACAAGCCATACGGAGGCGGAGCAGGGATGGTGATGGAAGCTATGCCTATTATAAAAGCAGTCGAAAAAGCCCTTCGACTGGTTCGACAGGCTCACAGCAAGCAAGCTCAGGGCAAACAAAAACCTCTGATAATTTGGCTAAACCCCTCCGGTAAACAATTTAGCAACGAAGAGGCGGAAAAGATTTCAAAAAAATATTCCGATGTCGTCATAATCTGCGGGAGATATGAGGGAATAGACGCAAGGGTTAAGAAAATTTTTAAAGTCCGTGAATTTTCAATCGGGCCCTATGTGCTTACTGGAGGGGAGCTTCCAGCTATGGTGATTTTGGACACAGTATCAAGAAGAATACCTGGAGTATTGGGAAAAATGGAGTCATTAGAAGAGAATAGGGTAGCGAGCAGTGATGTTTACACGAGACCAGAGGTTTTGAAGTATCCACCGGCTGGCGGAAAAAAATATCGCGTTCCAAAAATTCTCCTCTCCGGCAACCATAAAAAGATTGAGGAGTGGAAGAAAAATAAAAAATAAAACATAAATAAAAGCAAAAACCCGCCATCTAGGGCGGGTTTTTGCTTAAACCAAATTTTGAGCGCAAAAAAGACGTCTCTTTTGAGCGTTATTTGGTTAAGCCGAAAGAGAAATACGTTATTCGGCCCCTCAACTTCTCTCGGGGTAAATGGACTTTTCTTTCGGTTCAGCAAAGAGCTAAACCTACAAGTATTCTATCAGAAATTTAGAAATAATAAATTGGGGATAAACCCGGACTTTTTGCATGATTTTTAATCAATAGAGGAGTAAAATTAAGAGAAGAAAATTATTCAACAAATTTTGCAAAACATGGAAAAATTTGAAATACCAATGGAGAATGGGGCAAGGGCAGAAAAAATAAAAGAGGCGCAAATAAGAGTGGTGGGACTATTTAAAGAAGCATGGCAAGAAGCGTAAAAGCCAAAGATCCGATCGATTACATGATCATCCAAGCTCGGCAAGAAACCGAGATTGCGGAGAATATCATAGAAAAAATCAGAAACGGCGACAGCGATGACGCCTCGAGCAAATACTACGAAGAAAAGTTGGCGCTTAAAATGCTTGATTTCTTTAAAGAGGAAGAGAAAGTTATAACCCTTTACGCCGAAGCAAAGCAGAGCTATCCGTTTCTCGCGGAGTTGATGGAAAATAAGAGACCCTACCTCAAGCAACTTCTCGAGGAAGCAACAAAATTATTTGAAAAAAGTTTATTAGAAAGATGAAAGTAGAAAACGATTTAATTGAAAAACATCTAGACAACATCCGCGCCCTGCAGTCGCCATCGGGTCTCTTCATGGCCTCTCGGAGCAATGTCTCTACCGGATACAACAAAGCCTGGCTCCGCGACAATTTTTATACATGTTTGGCGTTTGAAGAAATAGAAGATTGGGAAACGGTCATTAAAACCTGGAAAGCAATTCTCCAGATTTTCATCAAACACAAAAACAAAATAGACTGGGCTTCCAAAAACAAGCCGGTGTCCACTTTTCAATACATTCATGCAAGATACCACCCGGAGACTTTTGAAGAATTTTGGGAAGAGTGGGGCAACAAACAAAATGACGCGGTGGGCGCAGTGCTTTTCAAACTGGGCGACCTGGAAGAGAGGGGAGTTAAAATTATGGAAACACCAGAAGAGAAGCTTTTGGCGCAAATACTCGTAGACTATCTGGAGTCGATAGAATATTGGCACGACCCGGACAACGGAGTCTGGGAAGAATATGAAGAGGTGCACGCCTCTTCTGTCGGCGCCTGCGTTGCCGGACTAAAAAAGATCCGTTCGATCTCCGGTATCAAGATCCCTGATTATCTGATAACCAAAGGAGAGGAGTCATTGAACAAACTGCTCCCTCGCGAATCAAAAAGCAAGTTCACCGACCTTGCAGAGCTTTCTTTGATTTACCCGTTCAATGTTGTCTCTCAAAATCAAGCGAGAGAAATCCTTAGGCATATAGAGTACCACCTCGAACGCGACCGTGGCGTCATAAGGTATAAAAACGACAGATATTACAATAAAAATGAGGATGGTTATAGCGAGGAGGCCGAGTGGTGTTTTGGCTTTCCGTGGCTCTCAATTATTTACGATCAATTGGGCGACCTCTCCCACTCCAATGAAGCTTTGCGGGATAAGGAAAAATCTCACGAATATCTCCAAAAATCCATGAATACTATTTACAAAGACCAAATACCCGAACTTTACTATTCTGATTCAAACAAACCCAACGACAACACACCACTCGCCTGGGCCGAATCGCTGTTTGTAGTAGCGCTTTTGCGGATATCTAGATAAGGTTATACTTTAATATATGGAAAAAATAAACAATATAAGCATCATAAAAAATAAAGATACCGAAAACTTAGAGAATTTAGAGCATGATAAAGAGTTTATATTTGATACTTTAATTTTGGCAGAAATAGTTGATTCTTTTATTGTTGATTTGGAAGAAGCCGGTTTTGAGAAAGAAGAAGTGGACGAATTTTTAGAGGAAATAAATAAATATGATAATGAGGCCATAAAGGGAATTCTTGCGATACCAAAAGAATTGAGAGGAAAGAATTTTGTTAGATATAAAGAAGAGATAGATAATAATAAAAACACGATAGCAAAAATAGTAGCCCAATTAAATAATTCAGCATATAAAAACGGGTACACCTTAGGTTTCCATGTTTCAAAAGCAGATATATTACCAGAAAATGGAGTATGGGAAGTTAAAGGGAAAGAATTAGACGACCGAGATGATATGACTATGGCGTATTATAGTTTGGATTATAAAAATATATACAGAATTGATAGAGGGAAAAACCTCTACGTAGTAAGAGCAAAAATAGGAAATAATACTGAACACAAAAGAGATACTTCGAATAATTGGGGAAGGGCGAGTTCACTTTCAATTATTCATAAAATAGATCTTGCTAAAATAGACGAAAAAGTAGAAGAAAGAATAAAACAAGCAAAAGAAGAAATACGAAGGGACGCCGCTTGAAAAGCTAGCGTCCCCTGAAAAATTCCAGAATTCTGGTGATCTTAGCCACGATCGTAGAATTTGAAACTTTTTTGTTTTTCCTTGCCAAAATCATGGCCACCAGAACCTGCTTAATGGTCGGTCTCATGACCCACCTCCTTCCGTTCATTATACATTAAGACAAAAATAAGTCAAATTTTTTATAGGGCATAGAGCACAAGGGGCACCCTTGTTGTTTGGAACAAAATTGACACGAAAGCAAGCGTGAAATAGGATTTTGGGAGAAAGGAAAAATAAAAAATGCATCGTGTAATGGCCATGATGGCCGGTCTTGATATTTTGGTTGGCGGACTGATCGGCGGACTTTTCGATTGGCAAGGAGTTATCATTCTGCTTTTGGTTTCTGGCGCTTGGCGTTGGCGAGACCAACGAAAATTCGTGATGACAGCGGACCAAAGCTTGGTCAGCCTGTATCGAGATATGTTTATGGCTGGAGTAATAATCGGAATGATGATCCAATACTTCTGGCCATCATCTCTGCTCAAATAAGAGCCGCGCTCGGGGGACAATAGTCCCACCGAGCGCATTCGTGATTAGAGAGAATGCAGTTCAACCTTCTCGGCTCCATCCCAAGCAGATTCAATCTGTTTTCGGATCAATCTCTTCTGCTTGGCAGGGTTTTCCCTTACAAGCTCTCTCATGAGGAGGTAGCGCCCAAGTCGGATACGTTTGATCACTTCAGCTGAAATTGCATACTCGTGCCCTTTCACAACTCGGTACATATCTGGCAAAAAGAACATTTTCTGTTCAGGTTCACGATTAGCATCCGGTGGATAGACAACCCTGAAGACTCCTATGTGTACTGCACGGGTAGCATCCCCTTCTTCCCGCCACAGGAGCCATCGCGGCTCATCGTGGTACCAAGTCTCATATTCCACGCCTACGCTCTCAGCGAAAGCTTGCACTTCGATAGAGAGTCGGTTGGCAACCCCATCAGGTGGATCGAGTGGCCCCTCAAAGACTTCTTTTCCAATCATTTCTCTTGGCATTTAATTATCTGCCTTTCTAAAAATTTCTATGGAACAGCCTAGCAAACCATGCTAAATTTTCAAATTATAATACACAAAACTAGACCACAAACCACAAAATACAATGGCGACCATTGTTTTTTATTGTTTTCAAGCGTCGGTTCGAAGTGATGGTGAGCAACAAAAGCTCCAAGAGCAGAACGAAAGTCGCCTAGCTACTGAATCCCTCAAACATCCATAAGCCCCGGCACACCAAAGAGATGTGGCTGGGGCTTTTTCTTTATCCCCAAGTTGGGCTTGACAGGGTAAGATTGATTTTTATTTAAATTTATGTTTTCCTTGTAAAAGAGAGGATCATTAACAATGGAAATAGTCCCACGGGAATATCAGAAAAATGCGGTTAATCTCGCAGTCAAGACGCTTAAAGAAACCAGTCGGGCTCTCGTAGTCCTTGCTACAGGCCTCGGTAAAACCATCACTTCTGCTCTCATTGCAAAGAAAAGAAAAGCGCGCCAGATACTCTTTCTGGCCCATAACAATTTCATTCTTGATAATTCCGTTAGAGAATACCGTAAAGTATTTGGTGATAAACCTGGCTTTGCGACCTACAACGGATTATCGAGAGATAGTGTCAAAGATGCAAATATCGTTTTTGCTTCCTTTCAATCAATGGGTATTTATCTCAAAGATTGGAGGCAAGACCACTTTGATCTAATGGTGGTTGATGAGTCCCATCATAGCCAAGCTCCAACATATCGTCCAGTGGTAGAGTATTTCAAATGCCCGCGAATAGGCATCACAGCTACACCAAATCGGAGTGATCTCTTGGACATCCGTGAATTATTCGGCCACGAGGTAATAGATGTAACGCTTGAAGAAGCGATCGCAAAAGGTTGGCTTCCTCGCATCGAATATCACTTAGTGACTGATGACGGCTTTGACGAGAAGGAGCTTCAGAAAATTGCTAAAGAAGTTTTGGTTGATCACCGACGTATTTCCTTAGATGAGCTGAATCGTCGTGTCTTTGTCAGGGCTCGTGACCAGAAAATCGCAGATATCATCCATGGATACGATGAAAAAACGGTGGTTTTTTGTCGTAACATCCCTCATGCGAACAACTTCTGTCAATTCCTGCGTCTAGCCGATACATTCCATTCAAAAAAAGGAAAGTATCAGGCCGATACTTGGAAAAAGAATCGTGCCGTACTTGAGAATTTACGCAATGGATTACTTCTACGGGTATTAGCGGTCAATGCCTTTAATGAAGGGGTGGATGTTCCAACACTCGGCTTGCTCGTGTTCTTGCGAGTAACAGATACAGAAAATGTATTCCATCAACAACTAGGTCGTGGCTGCAGACCCGGAAAAGATAAGATTATCGTTCTCGATTTCGTTGGAAATGTTGAGCGAGTAATGATGTTGAGAAAGATGGTAGAAACCATTAGGGGTCATGGGGGTGGGAGCATAGATCAGAATCCATTAAATCTTTCCGGAAAAGGATTTGAGTTTACCTTCTCGGATCAATTAGTAGATTTGATGAAAATCGCAAGACGGATTACTTCAGACTTCTACCCAACGTGGCAGGAAGCAAGTGAAGCCACGATTAGATTGGGAATTAAAGACGGTAAAGAGTATCGTGAACATCGAATCTATCTGAAAGATCCTCGTTTACCCAGTCAACCATGGAGTTTCTATTCTGATTTTCCTGGAAACCACATATTTTTTGGAAAAATCGGAAAGTACCCAACTTGGCAAGAGGCCAGAAAAGCAGTCATTAGATTGGGGATCAAAAACTCTAGTGACCACAAGAAAAGATACGGCAAAGATGGAAGACTTCCCGCGAGCCCATCACAACTTTACCAAGATTTTCCTGGGTGGAGGAAATTTTGCGGACTGGTGGAGATATACCCCACGTGGCAAGAGGCAGGAATAGCTGCCAAAAATCTCGGTATTAAATCCTCCTCTGAATATTTAGGTGCTGGGAAAAGATACAAGGAAGATCCTCGTTTACCCAGTCAACCACGGAATTTCTATTCTGATTTTCCTGGGTGGACCATTTTCCTTGGAGGAGAACCTAGACGACAATATAGAACTTGGCAGATGGCCAGTAAAGTTGCCCGAGCATTAAAGTTTAAAACGAGTACCGAATACAAAAAACGGTATAAGGAGGATCCTTTGTTGCCGTCCTCACCCCACACCACATACAAGGATTTTCCTGGGTGGGTTGTATTTCTCGGAAAGAGGACTCGGAAGAGTTTTTGATGTTCTTTCCAGCTTGTTACGACGAAACCAGAGGGTAGGTTGCGAGACCTACCCTCTTTTTTATAAAATTGGAATTCGCCAAATTCAAAATTCTTTATCCCCAATACCTACTTGACAGGCGGGTTGACAGGATTTTGAGTATGTGTATACTTATGTTTACTATTGAGCGGATGAGTTGCGGATGTCAATACGAGGCTGTTTATATCCAAAAATAGTCTTAATTTAGAAGAAATTCTTCTCGTTTGACTTATAAAAAAATAAATAGTTGAAAACGAAGGGAACATAAAATCCTCAATCGGTTGAGGTGTATTTTTATTTTGAATAATTAAATTAATAGAAAAATCATCATGACAAAAACCGCGACAAAAGAGACAGGGATAATGCCAAAAAAGTATTTCAGCAAGTTTAAGAAGCCATTGGCACAGATACCAAACTTGGTAAAAGACCAGGTGGAGTCTTTCAAGTGGCTCATCGAAAAGGGGATAAAGGAAGTGATGGATGAATTTGCCGAAATAAACGACTTTTCCGGCAAGAAATTTAAGTTCGAATTTTTGGGCTTTAGTCTCGACAAGCCGAAATACGACGAATACTACGCAAAAGAAAAACAACTTTCCTACGAAGCCACACTCAAGGCAAAAGTGCGCCTGACAAACAAGACAATGGGGGTTGAGAAGGAGCAAGAGCTCTTCATGACCGAATTCCCCATGATGACAAACCACGGCACCTTCATCATAAGCGGGGTTGAGAGAGTCATCGTGCCCCAGCTTGCCCGTTCTTTCGGAGCATTTTTCACTCGCATGGAAGCCAAAGGCAGGCCAGTATTTGGAGCAAAAATCATCCCTTCACGCGGAGCATGGATTGAGATAGAAACCGACTATGACAAAAGCATTTACGTCCGCATAGACAGAAAAAGAAAATTCCCGGTAACCTCGCTACTTCGAGCATTTGGAGCGGAAACGGACACTGACATATTTGATCTGTTTAAAGACAATAAGGAGGCCAGAGAATATATAGAAAAATCATTGGCAAAAGATCACGCCAAAACTTCCGGCGACGCCTATGTTGAAATTTACAGAAGACTCCGAGATGGAGACCTTGCCACAGCGGAAAATGCAAAAGAGTTCTTCAAAAGTCTTTTTGAATCGGAGAGATACGATTTGCACAAAGTCGGGAGATTTAGGTTTAACTCCCGTTTCGGATTACCGACATCAGGTAAAGAAGGGGAGCGCAAGATTCTCAATCTAAACGACATAAAGCTTGTAGTAAATCAGATCATAAACCTAAACACCGACCCGAACGCGGCTGAAGACGACATAGACCACTTGGGGTCAAGACGGGTGCGATACGTTGGCGAAATGATGCAACAGAAATTCCGCATGGGCATGGCTCAAATAAAAAGGAATATGCAAAACAGGATGTCGACTGTCGACGCGGACGTAACTCTGCCGATACAGTTTGTGGTGCCAAAACCTTTGCAAGCGCGCATCAAAGAATTTTTCACAACCAACCAGCTCTCTCAATTTATGAACCAAGAGAACGCTCTCTCCGAAATCGAGCACTTGAGACTTCTCTCCGCCCTAGGGCCGGGAGGACTTTCAAGAAGCAGAGCCGGATTTGAAGTTAGAGACGTTCACCCAAGTCACTACGGACGTCTTTGTCCGATACACACACCAGAAGGCCCAAACATTGGCCTCATTCTTCACCTTGCTTTATACGCCAGAATAAACGAGTTTGGAATGATAGAGACTCCTTATGTGAAGGTGGAAAACGGAGTGGTAACCGGAAAAATTGAATATTTAAACGCGCTTGAAGAAGAGGCCTTTGCTATTGCTCACGCGGCAACAGAAAGAGATGAGAAGGGAAATATCAAAAATGACGTGGTGGAGGCGCGTGTCGGTGGAAAACCAGGCCTTGTCGCTAAAAAAGAGGTTCATTATATGGATGTTGCCACAAACCAAGCTTTCTCTATCGCGACTTCGATGATCCCTTTCCTAAACCACGACGATGCAAACCGAGCACTCATGGGTTCGAACATGCAGAAACAAGCGACACCTTGCGTAGAGCCAGAAGCCCCTCTTGTGGCAACCGGCATAGAAGAGCAGGCGATGAGGGATACGGGGAGACTGGTAATCTCTGAAACTGACGGCGTCGTTTCCAAAGTTGATGGATTTGAAATCGAAATAACCGATAGCAAGCGCAACAAAACTTCTTACAAGCTTGTTAATTTTGCAAAAACAAATTCGGCTACCTGCTTCCACCAGAGACCGATAGTAAACATGGGGGATAACGTAAAGAAAGGCGATATATTGGCTGACACCCTTACTTCAGTGCAGGGAGAGATGGCTTTGGGGCAAAATATCTTGATCGCATTCCTTTCCTGGTCTGGCTCCAATTATGAAGACGCGATCATTCTCTCCGAAAAACTAATAAAGGAAAATAAATTTACAACCATACATATAGATGAAGTTGTGGTAAACGTGCGGGACACGAAGCTCGGGCCTGAAGTAACGACCTGCGACATACCAAACGTGGGCGAGTCCAAACTTAAAAACTTGGCTGAAGACGGCATCATACGAATAGGCGCCGAAGTGGCTCCGGGAGATATTTTGGTAGGAAAGATAACTCCCAAAGGCGAGACTCAACTCACTCCGGAAGAAAGACTTCTTAGATCGCTTTTCGGCGAGAAAGCCAGAGACATAAAAGACACCTCAAAGAGAGTGGAGGGAGGAAAGCGCGGAAGAATCATAAACATACAAGTATTCTCCAGAGAAAAGGGAGACAAGCTTGAGAGCGGTATCATCAAGCGAATACACATAGAAATCGCCCAAATAAGAAACGTTTCAGTTGGAGACAAGTTGGCCGGAAGACACGGCAACAAGGGGGTAATCTCGAAAATACTGCCGATTGAAGACATGCCTTACATGGCAGACGGCACGCCAGTAGACATGGTGCTTACTCCACTTGGGGTGCCATCTCGAATGAACCTGGGCCAAATACTCGAATTGCACTTGGGGCTTGCGGCAAAAACACTCGGCTACCAAGCAGTCGTGCCTCCATTTGTGGGAGCAAGCGATAAAGAAATAAAAGAGGAGCTCGTCAAGGCCGGCTGGAACGAAAACGGAAAAGTCCAACTCTATGACGGGAGAACAGGCGAAGCATTCAAACAGGAAACGGCCGTCGGCTATATGTACATGCTCAAACTCGATCACATGGTCGAAGACAAGATACACATGAGATCAATCGGTCCATACTCGCTTATTACCCAACAGCCCCTCGGAGGAAAAGCTCAAGGTGGCGGGCAGAGATTTGGAGAAATGGAAGTATGGGCGCTTTTGGGCCACGGAGTAGCTTACACTTTGCGTGAAATGCTCACGGTCAAATCTGACGACATCATAGGAAGAAGCGCGGCATTTGACGCCATAGTAAAGGGAGAGAGGATCCGGAGCGAAAATTTGCCTGCGGCTTTCAACGTTTTGATCAGCAACTTGAGAGGCCTGTCCCTGGATGTCGAGTTATTGAAAAAGAATGGCGGTTCTCAACAAGGACATACCGATACAACTAACAATTATTCAAAATAACCAATAATACATGTCTAACCTTATGCAAAACAAAAATCTCCATAGCACCACCGACTTTGACATCATGAAGCTTTCTTTGGCTTCTCCCGAAGCGATAAAAAACTGGTCGTTTGGTGAAGTGACAAAACCAGAGACAATAAACTACCGAACGCAAAGAAGCGAACGACACGGACTTTTTGATGAAAAAATATTCGGTCCGGACAAGGACTACGAGTGTTATTGCGGTAAATACAAAGGTATCAGATACAAAGGTATCGTTTGCGAGAAATGCGGTGTTGAAATCACAAGATCAATAGTAAGGAGAGAGAGGATGGGGCACATCGATCTTGCCGCTCCGGTTTCTCATATTTGGTTCTTGAAGAGCATGCCTTCCCGCATAGCTTTGGTTTTGGGCACCACTTCAGTTGACGTAGAAAAGGTAATTTACTTCGCCGGTTACATAATCACCAAAGTCTCCCTCGAAGAAAAGCAGGGGATTTTGAGAGATTTGGACGCCGAATACAAATCTAGGGTAAAAAACATTTCCGATGAAAAAGCGAAGGAGGAACTGAAAGAAAGTTTGCTAACCAGAAAAAAAGAGATAGAGGGCATCACCGAAGGTAGGGTCATAGACGAGATTGAATACCACAAATACTCTAAAGATTACGGGACATTTTTCGAAGCCGAAATAGGAGCGGAAGCCGTCTACAATTTATTTAGATCGATCGATCTTCACAAACTTGAAGCCAAAGTCAAAGAAGATCTTGAAAAAGCAAAGTCGACCGAAGCGGTAAAAACGGCAAAAAGACTTTCTCTGATACAGACAATGATACGATCTGGCTCAAGGCCAGAGTGGATGTTCCTTACAAGAATCCC
>Ga0209542_10007263_pt1 | contig 21172 bp, 24 predicted proteins | sample RifCSPhighO2_01_FD_184028 | JGI IMG/M metagenome (GOLD analysis project Ga0209542, IMG submission 184028) | Soil microbial communities from Rifle, Colorado - Rifle CSP2_plank highO2_0.1 (SPAdes) (version 2) | ecosystem: Environmental > Terrestrial > Deep subsurface > Rock core/Sediment ... | reverse complement strand
ATTTCTTGTCCGATTTTGCTTCTGCTTTCGTTGCCTGGATCTTGCTCTTACAGGCAGGATTGATGCATAATTCTTGTGGCCGTTTCCCTTTTTGGATGACTTTTATCATCGGATAAGTACAGGCTTCACATTTTTTCTCAGAATTCTTGATCATCCCCGTAGAAGGGATCTTAAATGTTTCCTTACAGGCAGGATAACCGTCACAAGCGATAAATTTCCCAAACTTCCCAAACTTGATCATCAATCTCCCTTTACATTTAGGGCATTCTCCGATATGATTCTGCTCATCCTGAGTTTCACGCACCGACTGAAGGATATCCTTCCCAATAACTTTCTCTTTTTTCTTAAAGTCCTGCAGCAAGTCCATCAAAAGATCTTTAGCCCTTCCCAAAACTGCTTCCGGCTTCTGTTTCCCTTCTCTGATCTTCTCCAGCTCTCCTTCTATATCAGCAGTAAGTTTCTCATCAACGATAGTAGGAGCATATTTCTCTAATACGGCGATGGTCTCAATCCCCAGCTTCATGACTTTGATCTGCACTCCTTCGATATAGCCTCGCTGGAATAACCTATCGAGAATATCTGCCCTCGTCGCTTTCGTCCCCAGATTTCTTTTCTCAAGCTCTTTGATGATCGATGACTGGTTAAAGCGATTGGGAGGCTGCGTCTCCTTGTCTTCCTTCCGGATATCTTTAACAGTGACTTGCTCGCCCTCCTTCATGTCCGGCAATGTTATTTCATCCAGCCTCACATAGGGCTTATAGAACACATGCCAGTTTTCTTTAATCGTTCTCGTCCCTTTAGCAATAAATTCTTCCTTATTGACAGCAAGAATAACTTCCATCGTCTCCCGAACAGCAGGCTCCGCAAACGTTGCCATAAACCTCTTGACGATAAGATCATAGAGCTTTTGTTCTCTCGGTTTAAGAGCTTGTGGCATAAGGCCAGTGGGATAGATGGCCGGATGTGCCGGGTCCGTCTTTTTCCCATCATTCGGCTGAAGTTTGGGAAGTTTCAGCAATTCCTTGCACATCTTTTCATAGATGCTCTGTTTTGCTAAATCGGTAAATATTTTTTTAAAGCCTAATTTTGGATCAAGTTTCTGGCTGCTGGTACGGGGATAAGAAGTGACTCCCGCAAGATACAAACTTTGGGCAATTTCTAATGTCTCTTTTGGCGTGAATTTAAACTGGGCATATGATTCTGATTGTAAGGTGGTTAAATCAAAAGGATACGGAGGAGCTTGATTCCGTATCGTCCTGCTGACCTTGCTAACTGCCGCTTCTTTCTTCCCTTTGACAACTTGCAAAATGCGTTCCGCTTCTGTCTTATCTGTAATCTTATCGCTGATGTGTTTCGCTTCCACAGCGTGATTTTTATAATCACCATCAAGATAAATTTCCCAATAGGGTTCCGGCGTAAATGCTTGAATTTCCCGCTCTCTATCCACCAACAATTTTAATGCCGGCCCTTGCACTCTTCCAGCAGACATCACTTTAAAGCTGCCTGCTGCTTTCACGGAAGCAGTTAACGCACGGCTTAAGTTGATCCCATAAAACCAATCTAATTTATGCCTTGTCTCCCCGGCAAATGCCTGCCCCCAGTCCAGATGATGCATTTTCTGGTCATAAGCTTCAATGAGATCTCCCTTGGTAAGAGTGGAAAACTTCATCCTGTTGGCATCTTTCTGGCTGCACGTATAGCGAACGACATTTAACCCTATGACATCTCCCTCTACATCATAGTCCGTCGCTACCGTAAACTCATCGCATTTTTTTGCTAAGGAAGTAATGGTATCAATATAATCTTTAACATACTTTAGATCCTTGGATGACTTGTCAGATGATTCCCAGCGGATGTCAAACACCGGATAATTCCAACCATTTCTTTTATCTTCAACCAATCCATACAAATGCCCGACGGCAGAGGTGACGATAATTTTTTTCCCCCCATGAGTCAACTCATAATAGGAAGACTGTTTTGACCGTTTCTGGTCAAGCTTCCCTTCCGCTAAAGCTTCCGCTACTTTTTTTGCTGAAGAAGGTTTCTCGGTAATGATCAATTCCACCATGTTCTTGAAGAATTCTGTGGACTCTATAAAAATGTTTGGCAGAGGTTTGACAGAAATATGTTTCAAAGCAAAGCAACAATTCAAAACATTTATATCCCTCAAAGAAGTAATCACCTCTATGATAACGACCATCATCTTTGACCTTGACGGAGTCTTGATAGATTCAGAATTGTACTGGCAGAAAGATGAAATGCCGTTCTTAAAAAAGCTTATCCCCACTTGGAACAGCAAGCACGAGAGAAAGATCATTGGGATGAACGTTGATAACCTCTACCAATATTTAGTCTCAGAATTCAAGATGAAAGTGAGCAAAAAAGAGTTTTTGAAAGGCTATGACCAATTAGCCCTTGCTATTTACCAAAAGAAAACACAACTATTACCCAACAGCATCGACCTTCTCCAGCGGTTGAACCAAGAAAAATACACCATTGCCATGGCTTCATCATCTCCACGGCATTGGATTGATTGGCTGCTCGAACGGATTGATATCAGCAAATTTTTCACGCTGATCATCAGCGCGGAAGATTCTGGCGGCAAAGGAAAGCCTAGCCCGGAGATTTATCTTTACACGGCAAAAAAATTAAAGAAAAATCCCAAAGAATGCTTAGCTATTGAAGATTCCCATAACGGAGTTCTTGCTGCCAAAAATGCCGGGATGAGATGTATTGGGATCAGAAATGGCTTTAATGATGACCAAAACCTTTCACGTTGTGACATGATCATAAGTGATTTCAAAGAATTGACGATCAAGAAGATACAACAATTCTGAAAAAAAACAAAAAACCACAAAGAACAACTTTTACCCAAAATTTTATATAAGTTTGCAGGAATCAAGCTAGAGATTAGGGTAAGCTAGGCTGGCGCGCTAGTCCTGCGTTGTCACCGTGAACGGACTTTACACGGAGCCGAAGCCTGAGGAAGGGTTTACGGGGTTATTGCAGTCCTGGCGTCTTTGCTGACGATCTGTCCTTTGGGATGGCGATGCTGGGAATCTGGTCAGATTCGGAAGAAAGCAGCCATAACCTGTACTGTCCATGTTCAGAGGAGCGCAGGTCCGAGAAGCCGTTAGGGTTCAGCTGCAGTAGCCAAGTATATTCGACCGAGGGCATGCCCCTAATAATTTTATTATGTACGTATTTAGTTCGGTTAAAAATAGTGGCAAGGTCCAGAGGTAAAATCCATTAAAAGCGTCGTAAGACAAGTCTAGTTGCAAGGCTTTCCACTTAAAACTTATGGGAATACATTCACTTTCAGAGTAAGCCTTGCTGGATTTTACGACCTGCCACTATTTTCGTTATAAAAAATAAATATTTTTTTATTCTTGGTCTGATTCCTTGACCCACAAAATATAAAAGGAGTTTTTCTTTCTCTCTTCATATGGAATTGGATAGGATCGTTGCCGGGATGATGGATGTTTCTACCTTCTATCACCAAAAAAAAGGTGCAAAACAAAAAAGTTCCCGCTCTCCAGACAAAGAGAGGACCAGATTAGATCTGCAGCGCTACACGTCATTCAATGAAGAATTATTTCTGGCTATCCAGCAATTAAAGGAAGAAAAGCCTTTGACAGCCAGAACTCCCGAAAAGAAAAAATCTCTATTATCAGCTTCCGATGAAACGCTGCAAAAGAAAGAGCAAGAACAAGCAGGTGTGAAATACAGCCGTCTCATTGAAAAGATAGCTTATTTCCAGCACGCTCAGCAGGTATCGGCCATTGACTACCAAAAGATGTGGGGCTATGGCACGACATTAGAAAAATCCCATCAATCAGCTTCGGAACAGCATACGTCATCTGGCGAACAGTACTCTTCAGGAAATGAAGAATCTGTTGGTCTATTATCAGAACAGCACGCTCATTCTATCGTCGAAAGGATGTTGCAAGTACGAAGATTCGGAGACTTGAACAGGATCAGCCATCAGGAATTAGAGCGATTTAGGTATTGGCGATTATTCACCCATAATAAAGTGCTGCGCCGCGCTTGGGAAAAGGATTCTGCTCTAGCATATAAGCCGCCGGGACAGCAGGAATCGATGGTTTGACCAAGTAAGAAAATCCTCCAACCAAAACTTTCGAGACAAGTTTTACAGCTTAGCGCTAACCACGCGGATTTCACAAGCCTAACTTCTTCTTTCGAATATGGTTGGATGAGAAAAGGAATTATTGCGAATATAAAAGATTTATTGAAAAGAAAAAAAGAAACTATGCACCGGCCGGGATTCGAACCCGGGTGATCGGCTCCCTTCGCAGAAGAGCCTCAAAAGACACTTCCTATATGGAAGGCCGACATACTAACCACTATACTACCGGTGCACTTCAAGGATTATTTGACCACCATTTATAAAAATTTCCTCTTTATCGGCAACTTCTAGCCTGCTCTTTTTCCAGCATCCTCAAGCTCAGAAAGCTTTAAAAATCAGTTCCGCTTTTTCTGGTCCATGGCAGAAATAAAAAACCAGCCTTGCGCTTTTTGTGAAGAGAAGAAGCTGACGTTACGAGAAGAAGAAGTAGATATCCCTCACTTTGGCCGAGTTTTTGTCTTATGCGCAGAATGTGAAGGCTGCGGCTATAGAAGATCTGACGTCGAGCCGGCAGAGACGAAAGACCCCTGCAAATATACCTTTGAAGTTGAAGCTGAAGAAGACATGAGCATCAAGATCGTGAAATCGGGAGAAGCGACATTAAAGATTCCTCATATTATCACCATTGAGCCAGGCCCAGTCTCCGAAGGATACATCACCAACGTTGAAGGGTTGATTGAGCGAGTAAAAAAGATAATTCAATCTGCCGCTGACGCTGAAGATGAAGAGCCAGCAAAGAAAAAAGCAAAAAACATGATCAAGAAATTAAATAACGTTATTCTTGGCAGGGAGAAATTAAAGATCATCATCGAAGACCCTTCCGGCCATTCTGCCATCATCTCCGATAAAGCACAGAAAAGCAAGATGTGAGCAGAGAAGCAAAAAAAAACAACCGAAAAAATCAGTAAAGACTAATTCCCTTTCTTGCCCTTATCATCTTCTTTCTTAAATAATTGCGGCAAGTCAATGATATATTTCCCTTCCTCTAACTTGATGATCAAGGGATCTTTCTTGAACAGATGAACTAGGTCTAATTCATATTTCCCTGGCTTTAAGACACGAATGGCTTCAATATCCAGAATAACGGGAGCATCAGGATCTTCCTGCTTGATGTTGACGATCTCTGCAACATCTTTCTCAATATTCTTTTTCTCTTCATCCGTCAAATTGTTGATGAGCTCTTTCCCTTCCTCAAGAGCTTTCTTCTTGATGTAGAAAAACAATCTTGCTCCACAAGTACAGCCGCGCAGAATCTCCTGTGAGCCATCGGGATAAAGAGTACTGCATCGCACGCATTGGTGTGGCATCGTTAATGGTTACGCCTTCTTTTTCTAAATCTAGGAGCGTTCCCCTCGTTCATAAACAGCTCAATCCGATCGGGATTGTTTTCGATCTTCTTGACGACAGAAGCCGGGCCGATGATGGTCAGCCCCATCCTATCTCCCAGAAGCATATTGGCAAAAACACCTTTCATCTTCTGCATCGGGCGTTGGTCTTTCTTGTCAGGGTAAACAACACTTAATTCTATCCCCTTAAATTTGGGAGAAATCTCTTCCATCGTTATTTCAATAAGATCTGCCTCTTCTTGCTTGGTCAGCCGGCCTTCCATGATGACAATCTTATCTTCCTTGACGATGTTCAGCAGCTTATTGACACGTTTAGCTGAACCTAGATTTTCCACTTCCTGATACGGTATAAATTGGAAAGTAACCATGGTTTCACTTCTTTTTAGGTTGAGGGATAGTTTCTATGTTTTTAAATGTTTTTGCGCTTGCACCTTTTTAGCAGCTTTTCTTATGGCCAAGGCAGGATAGTTCTAGTTCAGCTGGAATAGCTGTTCATAGAACTCTTCGATGTTTTTCCCATACTTTGCGGAGATGCCCACAATCTTATATTGGGGAAATGCTGCCTGGATCGCTTCGATATTTGCTTTTTTTAGATCCACTTTATTTGCCGCGATCAATACGGGAATATCTCTTGCCTGTAAATTGCCGATGATGGTGATATTGACTTGGGAATAGGGGTCTTTCGTAGCATCAAGGACAACGACGACAGAATCCATCTCATCAAGCCACTTGATAGATTCAATGACTCCTTTGGTAGCTTCCTTGGCCCGCTTTTTAGCATCCGCTTTTTTCAGCCCTTTCTTAAGGAACTCTTCATAATCTATTTTTGTAGCTATACCTGGAGTATCAACGACAGAAAAGGTCAATTCTTTGCCCTTCTTATTTTTGATGTTCACTTGCTCTTTGATCGTTATTTCTCTCGTTTCGTGAGCAACATGAGAAACGGAGGACATCTCTTCTCCCAGCCAGTCCTGGCAGATCCGGTTGGCTAAGGTACTTTTTCCCCCGTTCGGCGGACCATAGAGACCTAGCTTAACATGGCTTTTCTTAGCGAAAGGATTCATAGAAAGTTTCTTCAGTAAAACTTTGAAAAAGTTTTTCACCATCTTTTATGCCGACCCCCTATACTACCTCAGTAATTGCCAAATGCTTATTAAAGTTTTTGGTGGTAGAATAGGTAGGATTATCCTTAATGTTTTAGTGATGAAAAGAGAATGCAAACTTCATTTCCTTCTCCGACAAGATTGTTGCAGTATGTATTAAGTTCGGTCAAAATAGTGGTCTGAAATGCAAGAGCTCGCTTCTTGCTCGCTCAGGTCAACGTCAAGAGGGAAAATTCATTAAGAACTTTGTAAAACAAGGCTAGTTGCGAGACCATTTGCTTAAACTATCACTCATCAAGCTACTTCTTACATTAAGTCTCGCTGAATTTTCCGACCTGCCACTATTTTTGTTGTAGAACTTAATACATACTTGTTGCAATCACATTTATAAATGAGTGATTTTCTAGCTATAAGATGGCAGAAATAAGACATTATTCTCCAGAGACTGGCCGATATATGATAGAACATGGCCAAGGGCCTATTGTTGGTCAAACTCCTGAAATGCTGCAACTCTATGGTTTTATCAATCGCCTTGTGGACATGCCAACCAACGTTTTGATTACCGGTGAGACAGGAACGGGAAAAGGATTGGTTGCTGCTGCTCTTCATTACAACAACAGAAATGGCCGTGGAGCAAAACCATTCTTTACCGTAAATTGTCCAGGAATTGCGGAAGGAGTTTTAGAATCTCAGCTTTTTGGTCACGCTAAAGGATCATTTACTGGCGCAATAAAAGACTACAAGGGATATTTTCAAGCTGCTGAAGGAGGGACTATCCTTCTTGATGAAATTGGAGAAATGTCCCCCCATTTACAGGCAAAGCTGCTTCAAGTGATTCAGCAGCGCGTAGTTTTCCCGGTAGGAAGCAATACCCCTGTTCCTGTCAATGTAAGAATTCTCGCCGCGACAAACCGCAATCTTGAAGACGAAATGAGTAAAGGAACTTTTCGGCAAGACCTATTTTATCGCCTCAATGCTTTTCCTCTAGAACTTCCTCCCTTGCGCGCCAGGATTGATGATGTCCCCCTGATAGCTAGATATATTATAGAAAGATATGCCCAGGATCATGGAATAGAAGTAACGGGCATCTCTCCAGCAGCACAGGAAAAGCTGAAGCTCTATGACTGGGGTGGCAATGTAAGAGATTTGGAGAATGTCGTGGAGAGAGCTATCATCCTACGAGGAGCAGGTGAAATTCAGGCAGAGGACATCAATTATGATTGGACATCTTTATCTCAAACTACAGAAACAACCGAAAGAAGACAGGAAAGAACCATCTACGACATTTTGAAAGAGACTGAGCGTTCATGTATTCTCACCGCTTTGGCAAATACCAAAGGGAATAAAAATATGGCCGCCAAGCGCCTTGGCATTAGCAAAAAGAGCCTTTACGATAGGATCAACCGCTTAGGTCTGGGGAAAAAAAAAATAGTGAAAAACTCTCCCTCAGATAACCTAGCAGATAATGTATCTTCAGAAGGAAACGGATCAGGCACCCTTGCTAAAGTCTGGACGTTCACAGAAATCACATCAACATATGACATCCCCTTAGGATCATTTACTGGATTTATGCAGAGAATAGGTGTCAGAAAAGTAGAGAAAGGCCGTTATGAAATGGATCCCGAACAAGAAAAAACGATTCTAGAAACGTATGGACGAAGAACACACCTTCTCCGGTAGGTAACGAATAATTTATAAGTAATTCTGCTCTATCTCTCCGTATGGAAACAGCATTAGTCTTGTTTTTGATAGTCATCGCTAATTTGACGTTATATTGGATATTTTTCGGAAAAAAGAAGTTTGAACAGCAGCTCTATCCCCAAGAAAAGGGACAACTAAAATTCACAGAGAAAACAACACAGCAAAAAAGGGAGAAATAAAAGATGTCCGAAAAATTCCTCGTCGTTGACCACTTGAAGCTGGGATATGAAGGCTTATTTAATGCTGCGGAGATCTACAACATCATCGCTTCCTGGTTCTTCACCAAGCACTGGGACTGGCACGAAGAGATGAATATGGAGCGAGTCACCCCGGAAGGAAAGCAGATCCATCAGATCTTCCGTCCCTGGAAAAGTGTTTCTGACTATTATAAGATCATCATGCACATTAAAGTAAATATGATCGATGTTAAAGATGTGGAAGTAGAGCATGACGGGCAAACGTTACGATTAAACCAAGGCAAATTGACCATCTTGTTTGACGGCTATGTCTTGGCAGATAGGAATAACCAATGGACAAAGAAGCCCTTCACCTGGTTCTTTACTATTGTTGCCCATAAATATTTTTTCAAAGACCATTACCAGAAGATGGAAGCTTGGATCACCGGAGATGTGGAAGATCTCCATAGCCGGCTGAAAACATATCTCAATACATTCAAGTACACCTACCAATCCTGAGGAAAGCACAATGCTAGAAACCCACTATGAGCGAAATCTGGTTGTCAATAACCGAGAGATCGAGCATCACGGCTACTTTGTCATCGAGGAAGTGTTTCACTTAATCAACAAAGCTCTTCAGGATAAAAAATACCATAAGCGCGAGAAGAGAGCAGAAGATACAGTTACTGATGAGGGGTATGATGTTTACGTCGAGCTGCGCCCCTACAAGGAAAAAACCAATTATGTTACCTTGATGATCAAGCTGAGGATCCATTTCAAAAATGTCAAAAATGTTGTCCGGCAAGTTCCAGGAGGACCAAAACGCTTCCAGCAAGGAGATGTTTTTATTTTTATGGATGCCTGGTTTATGACTGAATGGGAAGGCCGTTGGGGCATGAGTCCTGTGATCTTTTTCTTGAAAGGAGCGATCAATAAGCTGCTGTATGTCTTTCCTCAAGAAGCAAGCTATCGTAACGAAGCGGTGGAAGATGCTGCTTATTTGACAGCTAAAATAAAGATGCTGCTGCGCTCTTATAACGATCCTGAACAAGCTTTCCCTACAGAAGAAGATGTGCGGAAGAGTGTTGAAGAAGAGATCAGCAAGAGCAAAGATGCTTGAATGAAAAATACCGCCAAAAAGTTAATATAGTTTGTCACTCTTAAGAAGAATCATGGATAGAAGGCTGCCTCTCGTTATCATCCTGCTGATTATATTATCACCAAGTGTTCTCAGCCTTGATGCAGAAAGCTACAGCGCTGAATATACTATCGTTGCAGATAAAGTCATCGTTGAGGAAAAGTATGACTTAGGCTATTTCACCTCTGAATTAACATTAGTTCTACCAAGTGATGCCACTGCCATCGAAGTAAATGGTTTAGAATTCCAAGTGATTGACCTCAATCTATATAAGAACGTCATCATCTCCGGGCCATTATTTAATACTGTCAGCATAAAATATATCACCAAGGCATATGTAGAGAAAACAAAAGATTCTTTTTTCATCGTAAATTATAACGTCAATACGCGAGAGAATACCATCACTGCTCACCTTCCTGAATCTGCAACATTGAAATACAGTACAAATTCTCCCCAGCGCTCGGTCATTCCTCATGGAGAAATAACCACGGACGGAAAATCATTGTCGATAGAGTGGCAGAACGTATCTGCTGGCGAGGCATTGTTAGTCATTTACAACACGCCAAGAGAGATCGGCGAGTATTGGAAAACGATCGGAATAATGATGGCTGTGGGTATCATCATTCTGGGAATTTTTTATCTTACTGGTAAACGAAAAAAAAGAAAAGCGGACGATAAAGACAATACAAAAGATAAAGAGGATGAAGATAAAAAAGAATATCGCCACCAGAAAAAAGACGCTCCAAATGTTTCTGACGTCACCAGAAATCTATTTGAAGAAGAGAAAGCGATTGTTGAAGTCCTCTTGCAGAAAGGAGAACTTTGGCAGAAACAGTTAGTTCTGCATACAGGCATTTCCAAAGTAAAATTATCCCGAAAATTGAGGAATCTGGAAGCTAAAGGCATCATCGAAAAAGTTCCTTACGGGAATACGAATAAGATTCGGCTGAAAAGCAGAGCAACAGCAGAATGAATTTTAGTTGTAGTGAAGTCGACAGAAGAATAGACGAAAGAACAATAAATTCTCAGTGGTAGTGGATTGTTTCTTGCTGCTCTCCAGAAGCTTCTTCAAAGAATGCAGCAAGATAGTGCTCACAGGCAGTATGAAAAAGATAGATATCCCTCTGCAAGTATGATCTGGCCATATCCAAAAAGATCAGCTGATAATTGGTAGAAAGAGGGTCATCCTGACCTTTCATCTGAAAGAACAAAGGAGCAGCCACCTGGCAGATCGATCCCATCTCCTCAGGAGAGATAGAAACACCATATCTTCGAAAGTTTCTCCGGGCAGCTGGCAAATTATCCACATCATCATCTAAAAGGAGGGTTGCCAGCGCCAATTTCTCTGGAAGATGCTTCATTTTTTTGGCAAGAAGGGAATGAATTATAAAGATTGCGGAAACTGAACGGCGATACGATGGTTGGGGACATCATATATGTAAAGAAATGTTTAGGAGAAGATGGAAGACCTATTGATATCTATAAATTTAGAACGATGGACAGAGATGCTGACCAAAGGCTTGTCGAATTAGTTGATGGTTTTGATTCCCATGGGCATCCATTATCAGATCCAAGAATAACACCCATGGGTAAATTTCTTAGGAGATACTGGATCGATGAACTCCCACAATTCTATAATTTAGCAAGAGGAGATATTAAACCGGTGGGGATTCGTCCACAGACTGAAAAAGAATGGTTGAGATACCCACCTGCAATCATGGAAAGAGCGCTTCAGCAAAAGCCTGGGCTGATGGGAGTACAGTATGCCCACCATACCACCCCTAACTTTGAAAGCCATATCAGACATCTCGAAGAATATCTCAACTCTTGGGATGTTGATCCCCTCAAAACAGACCAAGACTATCTGTGGAGAATAGTAAGGAGCATCATTCTGGGAGGGATAAGAAGCAGTTAAATCGGGCAAGTATAACTCCTAAGACCATAGCTTAAGGGAAACCCAGCGATCCAAACCGTACGTATTTAGTTCGGTTAAAAATAGTGGCAAGGTCAAGAGGGAAAATATATTGAGAGCTTCGTAAGACCTGTTTAGTTGCCTGACTTTTAGCTTAAAATCAAAGCTCAATCATTGCTTATCAAGAAAGTCAGGCTAGATTTTCCGACCTGCCACTATTTTCTTTATTGAACTAAATACGTACTCCAAACCGCAATATTTATAAATACCCTGCTTAAATTAAGCTTAAAATGTTCTACAAGGTCAAAGTCAAGGATTTTATCCGTGTACCCCCTAATATGTTCAACCTGACAAAAAAGGAAGCTGTTCTCGCTAATATCAAGTCTACCTACGACCAGTACATCTCAAAAGAGCTGGGTTTTGTCGTAAATGTTATTGACGTAGGTGATGTCAAAGAAGGAGTCATCGTGCCAGGGGATGGAGCAGGATTCTATGAGACGGAATTTGAACTATTGACCTTCAAGCCGGAACTCAACGAATTAGTGTACGGCAAGATCAAGGATATCACTGATTTCGGAGCATTTATGGATATCGGCGGAACCGAAGGGATGGTTCATATCTCTCAGAGCATGGATGATTTCGTTTCCTTTAGTAAAGAAAAAGTGCTGCAAGGAAAAAAATCTAATCAAAGCATAAAAGTAGGAGACAAATGCAAAGCTAGGATCATCGCAGTATCTTATAAAGATATGAATAACCCTCGTATCGGGTTGACGATGAGACAGGAAGGCTTAGGAAAATTAGAATGGCTTGAAGAGCAGCAGCCAAAAGAAAGCAAGAAAGAGGAAAAAACAGAATAGGTTATAATTAATATTTACTATGGCTAAAAAAAAATCATGCAAACGCTGTAAGATGCTCGTTGAAGGACCAGCCTGCCCCTCCTGTGGCAGCGACAGCTTCTCCACCAGCTGGCAGGGAAGAATATTCATCCATGATGCTCAACATTCTCTGATTGCAGAAAAAGTAAATCTTAAAACGAAAGGGGAATACGCCATAAAAGTAAGATAGTGCCTTCCAAAAGGCAAAATGAGGTTATACCACTATGAAATTAACGATTACCAGCAAGGTTGAAAATCCGTTATTAGACCGCAGAAAGGTAGAAGGATCATTAGAATTCGACGGGTCGACTCCCACCAACAATGATGTTGTTTCTTTATTGGCAAAAGAGCTGAAAGTTGATCCATCCGTCGTGGCGATCAAGACGATCGCTACCCATTTCAGCGAGCAAAGGGCTTCCTTTTTAGCCTATACGTATCATTCTCCAGAAGCTAGAAAGAAAGGAGAAGTATCGACAAAACATATCCGCAAGCAAGCTGAAGAAGCGGCAAAGAAAGCAGCTGAGGAAAAAGCGGCAGCATCTTCCAGCTAAGAGAAGGAGGAATCAGTAAACAATGGCAGCAGTTAAAAAAGATGATAAAGGAAAAAAGGGGGCAGCACCATCTAAAAAACCAAGTAAGCAATTGCATCAGTTATATTCTATTTCCGGGGAATCTATCCAGCGGAAAAACAGGACGTGCCCAAAATGCGGGCCAGGAATGTTCTTAGCAAACCATAGCAACAGGTTTGTCTGCGGCAAGTGTAAGTACGTCGAGATGACCAGCCGAGGGAGATAAACAACGAAAATTTTTCAAAAGGCTAAAAGTAACTACGCCTCCAGAACTAGAAAAGTTTAAATGGTAGCTCTTTACTCCAACACTGAACGATCGAATGGTTGAATCGCAAACAAACGGAAAGGCAAAAGTGGTGATAGAAGATATCCACCACGAAACCACCAAAGACCCTAAAAAATTTCTTTTTGTCACCTATGACAGCCTTATCCCTGATACGGCCTGGCGGATAAAATTAGAAGGCCATGAAGTAAAGTTCTACATCAAAAGCCCGGAAAGGAAGGAAGTTGGACAAGGCTTCTTAGATATCATCGATGACTGGGAAGCAGAAGTAGACTGGGCTGATGTCATTGTCTTTGATGATACTTTAGGGATGGGAGAAAAAGCTGAAAAGCTGAGGAAGGCCGGAAAATTAGTCGTGGGAGGGTCTCCATATACTGATCGGCTGGAAGATGACCGAGACTTTGGCCAGCAGGAATTGAAACGCCATGGCATACCCATCTTGCCCTCAAAAACATTTGACAATTTTGAAGAAGCCATTGCTTTTGTGCAGGAGCATCCTGGAAAATACGTCTTAAAGCCATGTGGTGAAGCAGCAAACTTGAAAGGCTTGTTATTCATTGGCGAAGAGGAGGATGGCCGTGATGTCATCCAAGTCATGAACGATTACCGCAAAGCCTGGTCAAAAAAGATTCCCGAGTTCCAGCTGCAGAAAAAGATTTCTGGTGTCGAAATAGCCGTAGGAGTTTTCTTTAACGGAAAAGAGTTCATTTCCCCTATCAACATCAACTTTGAGCACAAAAAACTTCTTCCCGGAAATTTAGGGCCTTCTACCGGAGAGATGGGAACATCGATGTTTTGGTCAGAGCCCAACAGGTTATTCAACCAGACGCTAAAAAAGATGGAAGCGACACTAGCGACGGAAGGCTACTGTGGTTATATTGACTTAAACTGCATCGTCAACAGCAAAGGCATCTACCCCTTAGAATTTACGAGCAGGTTCGGCTACCCCTGTGTATTTATCCAGCAGGAAGGGATGATCACGCCTATGGGAGATTTCTTATGGGAATTAGCGCAAGGAAAAAAACCTCAGCTGAAAGTCAAAGCAGGGTTTCAGGTAGGAATAAGGATTGTTGTTCCACCCTACCCCTTCAACGACCCGGAAACATTTGAAGTAAAGTCTAAAGATTCTATCGTCTATTTCAAAAAGCCGGTTGAAGGAGTGCACTTTGAAGATATCAAGCTGCAGAACGGCGAATGGATCATCACGGGAAACACCGGTGTAGCCTTAGTCGTCTGTGGCTGTGGTCAATCCATGGCTCAAGCTCGGCAGCAGGCCTATAACCGCATCAAGCTCATCAATATCCCCCACATGTATTATAGGGATGACATAGGTGAGCGCTGGGTTGAAGACAGCGATAAGCTTCATACGTGGGGATTTCTACGAGAGAATTGAAAAAGGAATAGAAGTGTGATTCTCGAAGATAATTCTAAGCGGATGATCAATAGGTGAAGATGGTTGCCAAAACAGCAGACACGATAAAAGTAAGCAAAAGCTTAGCTCTGGGAAAAAAGCTGTGGAAAAAATATTCTCCAGGGGGAAAACTTTGGGAACTATGGGATGTTGCCCTGCTCCTTCAAGAGAAAGATGCGCAGCCTTATTTTATCTACAGCAGCAATGGCTTCCTGCCGTTAAGCTATGAGCCTCATGAAAAAAGATATACTTTTTTTGGCAGCACCTTTGTAGAAAATTTTTCCTTCTGGTTCCCTTTAGAAGAATTTCCATTATTCCTTGAAAAGATTCCACAGGGAACGATGCTCTATGACCTCAACGGCGATACTGTCGAGAAAGTGCTGATGATGTATCCGGAAGCTAAAAAATATTTTCCTGAACAGGATTTTCGATACGTTCTTTTGACAACAGACTTCCACCAGCACCTGCAGGGCTTTTCCAAGAAACATAGGAAGAACTTATTATATGACTTAAAAAAGATGCTGGACCTGAAGTATCAGATCTCTTTTTCACCGCTCGACCATCTGGAAAAGCTGTTTGACTTCAATGTTGAGCGTTTCGGCACAGAGTCAGATTACCACGACCCTGTTTTCCGGGAGCGAGTAAGTAATCTTGCTAAATATCTTCATCAGAAGAAGATGCTGGTGACACTAAATATAGAGATCGATGGGATGGTTGAAGGTGTTATCTTTTCTGCTGTCTACAAGAACGTCTGTTACGTCATGAATAGCGGCTATAATCTTGCTCATAAAAATCTCGGTAAAGTTCTTGTAGCAGAGATGATCAAGAAAGCGCTTTCTCTGGGAGTTAAAGAGATCGATTTCTTAGTTGGTGATACCGGCTGGAAACAGCTGTGGAACTTAGAAAAGAAAACGTGTTATACTTTTAAGAAGGTGTAGGATATAAAGTATATTCTAACTTGCTTATTTAAGAGAAGATAATTTATAAATTTCTTTACAATATAGCAGAAATATGGCTACTAAAAAGAAAACAATAGGAGTATTAGGTGGCATGGGCCCTGTTGCGTCATCTAATCTGTATGCAAAAATAATAAAATATGCCCAACAGAAGTATGGTGCCGTACAAGATGTGGATTACCCACCGATCATTATTTATAGCTTACCTCTCGCTGGTTTTGATGAAACGGGGATAGTCGATGAAGAGCTTGTTAAAAAGCAATTGATAGATGGTGTAAGAAAATTAGAATCAGCTGGGTCTGATCTCATCATTATCGCCTGTAACACTGTTCATTCGTATTATCCAGAGATGCAGTCAGCAGTTAACGTTCCTATATTTAATATCATTGAGGAAACAAAAAAAAGAGTTCTGAAATATGGATATAAAAAAGTGGGGCTTTTCTCCTCTGAAAGCACCAACAAGCTGAAGCTGTATCAAAAGCGCTTTGCTGATTCTAATCTCAAACTAATTTCACCAAATAGTGAACAGCAAAAAATATTAAATCATGTTATTGAACGGGTTATGGGAGGGAATCAGAAAACGGAAGATATTATTTTGTTAAAAGATATTGCCAGAGATTATGTGAACCAAGGGGCGGAAGCCATCGTCATGGGCTGTACAGAGATACCACTAGCCATCAACCAGACTCATACCGACGTGAAATTATTTGATACTACGGAAATAATAGTCCAATGCGCAGTTGATTATTCTTTAAGAAAATCATAAAAGAGAATCCTAAAAAATCAGGTATAGGACAATTTAATGCTTGAAAGCTGATGCTTCTTTCATTCAAGCCCATGCTTATCCATCAAAGAAGTGACTAATCCTAAATAATACGCTGGAGAGCTAAACGGCTCTCGTAATGGAACACCTTCCAAAGTTTTAATAATTGCTCTGATGGAAGGAAGAAGAAGCTCTATCTCTTTATTCTCCAGTGGGCGATCGGCTCTGGATTCTCTAGCACCTCGTCTTTGAGTTCGCTGGCATGGCAGAAAGCGAAGCCAATAACTATCACGAGCCAGCTGGATGTTGTCAATGATCTCCCTCAGATTGCGAGCTGTGAAGGATATATCATCTTCCGGAGGACGTTCTCCCAGAACATACCCCTGCCTAAGAAACCTCTGTTGTTCAGCTAATGCTTCCCGCTCCAATAAATTTCTATGATAAAACTCAACTCCCACCCTATACTTTATTTCTTCATGATCAACGATGGCATCTAATTTTGCCGGATTGCTTCTTTGCATCCAAATTGGAGTTTGATTATCAACATCACGAGAACCAAACATCCTACAAGAAAATCCTGCACGAGATACACCTTCTGGAAAATAATCTTGTAATTGATAAACGATAACTCGTTCATTGCCAGTTTTTATCTCTTGCCACATGATGCTCTTGTTTGAGGGTTTATTTAAAATTGTTTGCCAGAGAAATTCCTCTTATTCACCATCCTAAAATCAACCTCTGTTTTTACCATCCCAAATTTAATAAATCCCGTCTGTTTTTTCATGGTATGGCCGCCCCATCTATTCCAGCATTGAAACAAGAATACCTTCATTGCCAGCGCTGTCCAGAATTATGCAAGTCAAGGACACAAGTTGTTTTCGGTGTTGGCAACGAAAAGGCAGATGTCTTGCTGATAGGGGAAGCTCCAGGGAAATCAGAAGACCAGAAAGGCATCCCCTTCTGCGGCATGTCTGGAAAAATATTGGACCAATTGCTCGCTACCATCAACTTGGCACGAGAAGACATCTTCATCACCAACACTATTCTCTGCCGGCCGGAAGATAATCGCAATCCGACAGCAGAAGAAGTCAATAACTGCCGTGAGCGGTTGGATCAATTACTAAAAATCATGCAGCCAAAAGTGATCGTCACCATCGGAAATTTTGCTACCGAGCGTATCTTGGGAAAGAAAGGCATAAGCTCTCTCCGGGGAAAAGTATTTGATTATCAGAATGGTAGTAAAGTCATACCAGTCATTCATCCGGCATCGTATTTATACTCTGGCCGAAATCCAGAGCTGTTCGAGCAGATGAAACAGGATTTTCTGAAGATAAGCGAAATAATATCCATCAAGAAACGGCAGAAAAGCCTTGCTGAATTTTAGGGATACAGCTATAAGGCAGCTACCCAAAGACACCCCCAAAAGATTTATAAACAATCGCTGAACATAAGCGTAAATATGGTAAAAAGAATCGGTACGACGCAGAGGAAAACCCGATATAAGTTCAAGTTAAGCCTTCGGGAAAAAGGCAAGCTCTCTCTCAGCAAGTATTTTCAGGTGTTCAATTCAGGAGAGACTGTTGGCTTAAAAATAAGCCCCAGAGTCACTAAAGGGCGTTTCCATTCACGGTTTCATGGCTTGTCTGGCGTTGTTAAAGGCAAGAAAGGCGAATGTTATGAAGTGCAGATCAAAGATGGCGACAAGCAAAAGACGGTCTGTGTCCATCCTATCCACTTAAAGAGATTATAATATGGCAAATCCACTATTCGTTGAAGAGAAAACGTTATCGCTGGTTGAAGTAAAAGAAGCTATAGGACATATCGAACAGCGTGACAAAGAGATGAATTTTCTGTCCAACAAAGCAAAAGAATACTTAGATGCATTTGTAACCTTATCTGCCAGCAAGCAGAAAGATTTACACAAAAAATTAGTTGCTCTGGACTTGACAAGATTGAAAGGAGAGCATATCGCCAATATCATCAATTTCTTGCCCACAACTGCCAATGATTTAAAGATCGTCTTACAGGCATACCCCTTAAGCTTGCCCAAGAAAGATCAGGAAGCAATTGTAGGCGTAGTTAAAGATTTTGTTTAACGTTTTTTTCTGAGGTTGTTACGAGGTTAGGAATGAAGATGAGGTGAAAGAACTATGTTTGGCCAATTAAACAGTCAGGGCTTATGGGGAAAGAATCATGAAGAATCCGAGGATTTAGCGCTGAGAGCAGAACGAGAGCTTCATACTAATCCCAGAGCTGCACGAGAGTTATATGCTCAAGCTGCGGAAAAGGAGAAAACTGCCCTAGCAGCATATCCCCCTGAGCGGCGTCACCTCGAATTCTATCAAGCATTAATCGTTAGTGCCGCAGCCTTAGCGGTAAAAGGACAAGACCTTCCACTCGCGTTAAGTGTTATTACCACCTATGGCAGCCACGTTCGCAGCGATTATTATCAACGACGATTGCAAGAAGTAATGGATGCTTTGCCAAAAATTTCTTAAGTCTTTTTATGATTTAGACAGCACAAAAGCAAATTCTCTCCACCAAAGCAAATCTTCTCCGCTTCAACAACCATAATCTTAATAAACTTAAACTTATTAATCCACTAAAATGGAACACTTTCAGCAGAGGCAAGTCCGTGAAGAGCAAGCGATCATCCTCGATTACTTAGAGCATGGCTATGCTTTTGAAACGGGAAGCATGAAGACGTCGATAGCGCAAGCTTTAGGAACAACACATCTCACGCTGCTAGAATTGGTTCCTAAGAAAGGAGTGCACCTTCAACCATATGCTGAAGTATATATCGGCGAAGGGAAGCGGGATGAGATCCACCATATCAAAGGAAGGATACCCTTAGATAAGCTGACCTCTACGGCTAGAAGCGAATTGCCCCATGCCTTGGAAACCGAAATTGATAAGAATGAGCAGAGATTCCTCGATTTTTTTAACAAAGCTCAGCCATTAACTATGAGGATGCACCAGCTAGAATTACTTCCAGGACTGGGGAAGAAGCACATGTGGGAAATCTTAGAAGCAAGAAAAGAGAAGCCCTTTGAGAGCTTTGAAGATTTGAAAACCAGAGTAAAATTACTACCCAACCCCAAACAGGTTGTCGTTAAAAGAATCTTGCTAGAATTGGAAGGCAAAGATAAGCATAAGATTTTTATTGGGTAGAATGTGAAGGTAGAATATGTTCCTACCATCCCCATTTCCATTTCTGTGTTTTAAGTTTCTCCTGAACGAGCTCTTTCAATCCAGCCTTCTTAGCATGCTCTAGAAAGTCACGAGACAATTGCTTGATCCTTAACCCATTGATATCCACATCATCCTGGAAAAATTCATACCTATCCAGCAACTTCTCAAAGACGTCGCTTTGAGCTTCAAGATTCAGCTTAACAATACTGGGCTTGGCAACAAGACGCTCTTTTTCTAATTCCTCAAGCTGCAAGAGTAAAGGCTTCATCGCTTTAAGCTGATCTGGCACTTCAGCTAAGAATTCCCGGACGGCAGTAATACTGCTTAAGGCATCCTCTCTTTTCTTCTTAACCTCTTTTTTGAAGATCTTCTGCCACCAGGACATCTCATACAGCTTCTTCATGCCTGGAATGAATAGCTTTGGACATATAAATGTTTCTGGTTAGGGCGTATTAAGTTAAGAGGTAAGCCGCACCAATAAATGAGCTTAAACTCCAGAAAATTTAAAAATAGCCCCTATCCAGCATAATTCATGGACAAAAAAGGAAGCATAGGGTTTATTGCCGTCATCCTCGTGATTATTCTCTTAGGATTATTTCTAGTCAATCTTGCCTCACGGGAATGTAATAAAAACGCAGACTGCTCTGACGATAGCTATTGTGGCAGCGATAATGAATGCCATCAGTATCCTGAACAAGTTATCGTTAAAGACAGCAATTATATCATCCCTTCACTTATTCTTGGAGCTGCTATCATCATCGCTGCCTGGATTTTTAAAAGAAAAGATGGAAAAGAAAAAAGCAAAGCCCATCACGATCAACACCATGATCACGATGACAGCCATTAACACTTAACAAGGAACACTTAAGCCTAACTGCTCACAAATCTTTCGCTCAGCCTGAGTAAGTTTTTTATAATTCTTCCTCACAAAATCCTCAAATTCCCTATCAATATTCATCTGAACTCCACCTCCCACTGCTGCCATGGTACCCCCATAAAAGCAAAAAGTGATAAACTAGTTTAGTATATAAAGTTTCTTCATTCTGGAAAAATAGTAACTGCCGGCCATGAAAATTGCTAACATGATTCGATTCGCTGATTAGATATTTTAAGTTTTAGAAGGATTTTAGTCATTAGAAAATCCTTAACAATATTCTCCCAACCTCTTCTGTTCCTTCTTCTCCCTTAACAGCTTTGATTCTTTCAATAATATGGTAAGGTCAAAGCCAAACTTCTTCTGGATAAGGGCTTGAGCATAACTCAGCATCAGTTCTTGGGAAGAAAACGTGAGCGGCTTTTCTGCTAACGATTTTCTGCTCGCTTCCCGACAGACCCATACACCCAACGGAATGTTATATTCGGACGTGATAAAACGTAGCGTTAAAACGGAACTTTGGCGCTTGATCTCCTTCAATTTTTCTACAACGGCTAAACGGTTAGCATAATATCCCCCTGCCGTCTCTTCAGCATATGTTTTTCTTCCTTCATAACTCTCATAGTCCGTAGAATAGAAATATCCTTTTTTGCTCCAAGGGTTGATCTGATAGTTAACGTAGGACTCAAACAATTCATATTCCCAAACTTGAGGGAATATGAATTG
>Ga0209542_10007261_pt1 | contig 21173 bp, 23 predicted proteins | sample RifCSPhighO2_01_FD_184028 | JGI IMG/M metagenome (GOLD analysis project Ga0209542, IMG submission 184028) | Soil microbial communities from Rifle, Colorado - Rifle CSP2_plank highO2_0.1 (SPAdes) (version 2) | ecosystem: Environmental > Terrestrial > Deep subsurface > Rock core/Sediment ... | reverse complement strand
AACAATGTTTTTAAAATCAATTGCGCGCTTAAAAGATATTTGCAATACTACAATTACAAAAGAGTGCATGCTGGGATTAATTACTTAATTCCAATGCAGGTGGTGTGAAGCTATTGGTTAGGATACGATAACAAAATTTCAAATATAATTAAAAAAAGTTTTTAAAATGCCTAAAAATTATTCACCTTGGATTCATCAGCTTGATAAAAACAGAGCTATTGTCAGACTGACTGGAGACTTGCAGACTGATATTGCAATAGTGGGCGCCGGCATTGCCGGTGTTTCTACAGCCTTTTTTCTTCTTAAATACACTGATAAAAAAATAACTCTCATAGATGCTAACCGGCTTGCTCATGGGGCAACAGGACACAATGCCGGTCATGTTGTTACGGCTTTTGAGCGCCGTCTCATTGATATGGCCGCAGAATTTGGAGAGGAGCTCACCGCAGAAGGTTATAAACTTATGGATGGAGGCTGGGAGCTTTTGGATGAGATGTATAAAGATAGCACACTTGATATTGCGTATTTAAAATTTGCAGGATACGGGGCAATTGCAAATTATGAATATTTTTTAGGGGAACTCTTGGACAATGAATATCGTAGAAAATATGGATTGGAGACTTATGATTTCTTTGTTTCAAAAAATGCAACATACTTGAGCCAGATTCCACAGAAATTTAGGAATGATTATAAATTGGTTGATGATGAATTCATAAACAAAATTCTGGAAAATAAAAATCATGATTACTCTGCAATGCATTCATATAGAACTGGTTGCATTAATTCAGCTCTGTTTTGTGAGAGTGTAGTAAATTTTCTTCTTAAGAAATACTCCGATCGTTTTAGTCTTTATGAGCATACTCCAATCAGAAAAATTGTCCTGCGTGATGGAGAAGCGTTACTTGATGCAGACACGTATACAATTTCTTCCAAGAAAATTGTTCTTTGTACAAACGGTTTTGAAAGTATTGAAATCTTTAACAAGTCAGGTCTTGATATAGATACAAAATTTCATCATTTGGTAAACGGTTATATTGGTTATATGAGCGGATATTTTGAAGAACTTCAGGAAGCCTCTGTTGCCCGATACTATATTGATTTAGATGGAGAAGATCTGGAGAAAAATCCATTTGGTGAACCTTATTTTTACGTAACAAGAAGACCATTTGAGTACGAGCCCAGCACCACTTTTTTAAAAGAAAAAGTGGTGCTGGGTGAACCCAAAATTAATCACAGTATTGTCTGCGTTGGGGGTCCGGAATCAGAGCTGGAAGATAGAAAAGAATATGACAGAGACATGCCTTTTCCGGAAAATGTTCAGGTTGAAATTGATACTTTCGTTAAAAAAACTCTGCTTAATAAAGAACTTGAAGATGTTGAATATAAATTCTTCTGGCACGGCCTCATGGGCTATACACCCAACCGTGTTCGTCTGATTGGTTGTGAGCCAAAAAATCCCGCGCTTCTCTATAATCTCGGCTGTAACGGAATTGGAATACTACCCTCAATTTACGGGGGCAAAAGGATTTCACAGATTATTGCCGGAGAGAAATTAGAACCTTCAATTTTTGACCCTAAGACTTAATTTTCTAAATACAGCCCACCCACTTGGACATCGAATGTCCAAGTGGATGTCCAAGTGGGGCATCTATTTGACCCTAAGAATTGAGTGATATAATTTAATAGCAATAATAAATATTATGGATAAAGAACAATCATGGGGCATGCCAAGTAGTCTCTTAATTTATTTGAGGGCTGAAAATGTAGGTGACAGGTTAACTAGTGAAGAAATTGAAGAGCACAATAAGTTAGTTGATGAGCTTATGTTTGGAAATGTCCCAGCGGAGGATCCTCGATGGACAAGACAGGAAGAGCTTCATCAAAAAGCGAATCCCGATTTCTACTTATAATTTAATAAGTCGCATAAAAAAGTTGGACGCCCACTTGGACATTTGATGTCCAAGTGGGACATCTAATGTTTTTTGCTAAGTCACTCATCTTTTATCAGATCTTCAAGATTCCCGTCAGGGTCAATGGGATTTACCTTAAGCCCCTCATACGGAAGCCTTTCATGTACGGGAGAATTTTCAATTATTGAGATCACTTCGTCCAAATCATCAGTAATTCTGAAGTACTTGAAATCCTCTTCGTCAATTGTGCCGCGCTTAAACATAGTTTCCCTGAAAAAATTCTCAACCTCTCTCCAATAATCAGAACCAATTAGAATTATCGGCACTTCCGGCACTTTGTGAGTCTGTTGAAGGGTAATCAGTTCAGAAAATTCATCAAATGTTCCGAATCCTCCGGGGAAAAACACGAACGCTTCGGCAGAATATGCAAGGCATACTTTTCGTGCGAAGAAATAATAAAAATCAATATGATTCGTCAGATAATCATTCATTACTTGCTCCTTTGGAAGCCTGATGGTAAGCCCGATTGAATTTCCCCCCGACTCCTTTGCTCCCTTATTAGCTCCCTCCATGATTCCGGGTCCTCCCCCCGTAATGACAGAATAATTTAAATCTTTAACAATTTTTTTTGCTAGCTGTCGTGCGGAGTCGTAATAAACATTTCCTTCAGTAAACTTTGTTGAACCGAAGATTGTCACTGACTTGGGGTATTGCTCAAGAAATTTAAACCCTTGGGTGAATTCTCTTGATATTTCATAAATTCTTTCTTTTGTGGCCTGTTGTATTTCAGCAAGTGTGATCGGGCCTCGGTCAATCTCGCTTTCCGGCAGATTTATTTTTTTTGTGATTATGCTCGGATCGTGCTTTGAAGGAATATTTGTATTATTTTCTGGCATTTTTTGATTATATCATTAGATAGGGGATCCCATACAAAACAACGGCAACATACTGCCTGTTTTGTACGGGACGAGAAGTGGAAATTTTGCGTGAGCCTATGCAACAGGAAAAGTTCAAAATAATAAGCATTTTCTCCGTCGGGGGATAATTACGTGTGCATTTTCTAACCGTTTTTATATACTTTAAATAGTTATAACTTAGAATTTAAAACATGACAAAAGAAAAATGGATTGCAGTTTCGGTAGGGATATTAGTAGTAGGATTCTTTGCTTTCGGTAGAGACGTTATGAATTTTTTCCAATTGGGGGGTGTGAGTTCTCCGGCTACTCCACAACAACAAGTATCTTTGCAGCAGAGCGTAGCAACAAGTGATGTGGTGGTTGGAACGGGGGATGTGGCGCAGGTGGGTGATTTGCTTACTGTAAATTACACAGGAATACTCCAAGATGGAGTGATATTTGATAGCTCACTTTCGCGCGGAACTCCTTTTCAATTTGTTTTGGGCGCTGGGCAAGTAATTGCCGGATGGGATAAGGGATTTATAGGGATGAGAGTTGGCGGTAAGAGAATTCTGGTAATTCCTCCCTCGCTTGCATATGGAGACAAGACATTCGGGCCGATTCCTGCAAATTCAACACTTATATTTGAAGTTGAACTTCTTGGTGTCGAGAAACCACCCACTCAATAAATTTCTATTTTTAACATTAAAAAACTCGCGATTTTGTCGCGAGTTTTTTTACCCGATTTAATCATCAGCGCTTCTTCTCTTTCAGCTCTTTCAACAGTTCGGAAAGAGGTGGAGCTACAGGAACCATCCAGTCTGGGATTATTCTGGTTGTGACGCCATTCCCGATATAAACTGGGTCAGGTATTGGCGGGATTGGTATTCCCAATCTCCGACGTCGTTCCAACTCAGTTTCTCCTGGTAATGTGCTCTGATCAGGATTTGAATACTTTCTGGTCATATAGCCCTCTTTGAAAGAAAAATTAGTTTCCTTTTTCATTGAAGCATGCTTGAATGAAAGAATCAATGGGTAATTTCTCAATTGAAAAGAGAATTTCTGGCAAGCTTGGGCGCGCTGGAATCCTAAAAACACATCACGGGCAAATAAACACCCCGGCTTTTGTTCCAGTTGGCACCAAAGCGACAGTAAAATCAATAACTCCCGAACAAATCAAAGGCCTCGGAGCCCAAGTAGTTTTAGCGAACACTTATCATTTATATCTTCAGCCCGGAGATGAACTGGTGATGGAAGCCGGTGGGGTGGGGAATTTTATGGGCTGGAGTGGGCCGACCATGACTGATTCCGGAGGTTTTCAAGTTTTTTCACTTGGCACGGCATATGGCAAAGAATTGAGTAAAGTAGTTAGCTCCGCCAGCTGGCAGACTGATCCAAATCTTCTTATTCCCGAGAGAGCAGATGAGGGCAATTTGCCGCGGCTTGCAAAAGTGGGAGAGGATGGTGTTTCATTTAAATCGCATTTGGACGGCTCGCTTCATTATATTACTCCCGAGCGCTCAATTGAAATCCAGCATAATCTGGGTGCAGATATTATTTTTGCATTTGATGAATGTATCTCTCCTTCAGAAGATCTGAAATATCAAAGAGAATCTTTAGAGCGTACTCACAGATGGGCAAAGCGTTCATTAGAGCAGCATAGAAAAATTCAGACAAGTTTACCCGAAAACCAATTGCAGTTTGGTCGTCAGGCGCTTTTTGGGATAGTGCAGGGTGGAAGAAATGAAGATCTGCGAAAAAAGAGCGCAACTATAATCGGCGGTATGGACTTTGATGGCTACGGTATTGGAGGATCATTTGCTAAAGAAGATATGAGCAGTGCAGTGCGGTGGGTAAATGAGATTTTAGAGGAAGAAAAACCGCGTCATCTATTGGGGATAGGTGAGCCGGAAGATTTATTCATGGGGGTTCTAAACGGGGTTGATCTTTTTGATTGCGTTCTACCAACCCGCAATGCCCGAAATGGTACTCTCTACACCTCAGTGGGGAAAATAAATATTACAAATGCCAAATACACTAAAGATTTTTCTCCAATTGAATCTGGTTGTGATTGCTACGCTTGCAGGAATTTTTCACGCGCTTACATTTCTCATCTTTTCCGTGGCAAAGAGATGCTTGCCGCAATTCTGGCAACAATTCACAACCTGTATTTTATAATTAATTTAATTAAACAGATGAGAGAATCAATCCTTGAAGATAATTTTCAAGATCTCAAAGAGGCATTTCTTAAAAAATACAAAAATTACTAAAGTAATCTAAGGCAAATTATAAGGCAAATTGTGGGCGGGCCTCTCAATTGGTATTCGTTGATATCGAATTGATATCGAGGGGAGTCCTCGATATAATATTCAAATGGATAGAAAATTTAATTTCGCTCCCGGTGAGTATTATCATGTATTCAGCAGGGGAGTAGAAAAAAGGAAGATATTTCTAACAAAAGGAGACTATGATAGATTTTTGGCACTTCTATATATATTAAATCAAAATGCATCTTTTGTTATAGGAAATTATTTAAAAAGTGGTAAAAGTTTAGATAGAATTTTCGATGAGAAGAGGGAGAAAACGCTGGTAACCATTCTTAGTTATTGCTTAATGCCCAATCATTTTCATCTACTCATCAGAGAGGATAAAGAAAATGGAATTAGTAAAGCAATGGGGAAAATTCTAACCGGATACTCAATGTATTTTAATAAGAAATATGATCGAACTGGTCCATTATTCGTTAAACCATTTCGCGCTGTACATGTGAATAATGATAATCATCTAAAGCATTTGTTTGCGTACATTCACCTAAATTGCTTAGATTTATGTGAAGCACATTGGAAAAAGGAAGGAATTAAAAATCATAAGGTAGCTGAAAGTTTTCTGAACAAATACAAATTTTCTAGTTATAGTAATAATTTACCAATAATTGATTTCGAAGTAATTTCTTCTGTAATATCGAGGACTCCCCTCGATATTAGAGAGTATGAAGAATGGTACAAGCAATTCGACCCTAATGAGTAAATTTAAAATTTATTCGGAATACAAGCCGGCGGGAGATCAGCCGAAGGCGATCAAATCTCTTGTTGAAGGGCTCAAAAAAGGCTACTTGCATCAAACACTTCTGGGTGTGACTGGATCAGGGAAAACTTTTACAATGGCAAATGTCATTGAGGCCATTCAGAAACCGACTCTTGTAATCGCTCACAATAAAACTCTTGCCGCCCAGCTTGCTCAGGAATATAAAGAATTTTTTCCAAACAATGCTGTTCATTATTTTGTCTCTTATTACGACTATTATCAGCCGGAGGCCTACATGCCAATAACTGATACATATATTGAAAAGGAGGCACAAATTAATGAAGAGATTGAAAGATTGCGCCATACTTCCACTCAAGCACTATTATCAAGAAAAGATGTGATAGTAGTAGCATCAGTTTCATGTATTTACGGGCTGGGTTCTCCTGTTGAATATGAAAAAGTAAATTTGAAAATTGCTAAGGGAAATCCGCCAACTGGCGGATCACGTCAGGATTTTATCCGTAAACTTATTAATATTCATTTTGAAAGGACAAATGCTGATCTGGGGCCTGGAAAGTTCAGGGCTCTTGGAAATGCAATTGAAATTATGCCCGTTTCGGAAAAGGTGATCTATAGAATTGAGATGGACGCAAATAAAATAAAACTGATTCAAAAAATTGATGCGATTTCGCGCACAATTTTAAAAGAGATTGATATTTTTTATTTATTTCCAGCGCGGCATTTCATTACTGCTCCAGAGGAACTTGAAAGAGCAATGAGAGACATAAAAATAGAACTTGAAAATCGACTCAAAATTTTAGATAAGGAAGGAAAAATTCTTGAGGTAGAAAGATTGAAACGACGGACTAATTACGATTTAGCAATGATCCGTGAAATAGGATATTGCAACGGTATAGAAAATTATTCTCGTCACTTTGACGGCAGAAGTGAAGGTGAGCCGCCGTATACACTTTTATCTTACTTCCCGCATAAATCTGATGGCAGTCCTGATTTTTTGACAATTATTGACGAGTCTCACGTTACAGTCCCTCAGATTGGGGGAATGTATGAGGGTGACAGAGCGAGGAAAGAAACTTTAATTGAGCACGGATTCAGATTGCCGAGCGCAAAAGATAATCGGCCGCTTAAATTTAAAGAATTTGAAAAAAATGTTGGCCAGGTGATATTTACTTCTGCAACACCGTCTAAATATGAAGCAGAAAATAGTAAACAAACTGTTGAGCAAGTTATCCGACCGACTGGTCTTGTTGATCCTCTGGTTTCTATAAAACCAATTTTAAGCAGAGGTAAATATAAGGGGCAGATTTACGATTTTATTGAGGAGGTAGAGTTGGTGATTAGAAAAGGCGGGCGGGCTATAGCTACAACTCTCACCAAAAAAATGGCAGAGGATTTAAGTGAGTTTTTAAAGGAAAAGGGAATCAAGGCCAAATATTTGCACAGTGATATAGCAACAATTGAAAGGATTGAAATTTTAACCAGCTTTAGGAAAGGAGAATTTGATGTTTTGGTTGGTGTCAATCTCTTGCGAGAGGGACTTGATTTACCAGAGGTTACATTTATAGGAATACTAGATGCCGACAAAGAAGGTTTTTTACGCTCACAAACCTCTCTCATCCAGATTATAGGGAGAGCAGCACGCAATGTAGAGGGAAGAGTAATTCTTTATGCAGACAATGTTACAGGATCAATTGAGCGAGCGATAGGGGAGACTAACAGACGCCGTACCATTCAGCTTGAATACAATAAAAAGCACGGCATTACTCCAAAGACTATTATTAAAAAGATTCGCGATATCACTGAAGAGTTAAATAGCGATCACAAAAAAGTAGTAGATTCACAGCTTGCGCTAGAAGATGGGCTGTTCAAGCGTAATCCAAGGAAATTAATTCGCCAAAAAGAAATTCAAATGAACGCTTCAGTAAAGATTCTGGATTTCGAGTCCGCCGCTATTTTACGAGACGAAATATTAATTCTAAAAGAGAGATTGAAAGACTTACAAAAAAAATTGTAAGAAGGAGGACGAAGTCCCGTAGCCAAGCGAAGCTTGTGGTATGGGACGAATTCGCCGCTATCTTGCGTGATGAAATATTAATTCTGAAAGAGAGATTAAAGAAAGGAGGATAGAAAATCCCTCCATGTGGTATACACATGGAGGGAGGGTGAGAATGTGTCTCTAACTATATTACGCTTCAACCAGAACTGGTGCGACTTCAGTTGTTCCTGTGGTTTCGGGCGCGGGATTGCACATTAAACTCTTTGCCCGATCGAAATAAGGTCCCCAACCAATTGTGGAGTCGGCAAAACCAAACTTCACGAAGATGAGAAACTCGCGCTTAAAGTGCTCCATCTGCTGATTGGCGAGAGCAAACTCTCCATTGCGCTCAAGACGGTTCTTTTCGAAGATCCATCCGGTAAGATGATTATCCGCGAACGATTGTAATTCATTTGCGCTCATAAAGCCGACTTTTTTACTGATATTATTGAGCTTTATGCAGTCGTTGATGCACTCTCTTGTCTTGAGAATATCATCCAGCAGATCTGCACCAGCCCATATAGCGAATAAAAGAAAGGCTGCACCAAGGATAAGAGCTATTGCTTTGGCTGACACTTCCTCACTTTTAGTAAAGATAAGTGCAGAGAGGCAAACGAGGGAAGTTGTCAAGAAGAATACTAGCCAAAATAATGACCCAGACTTCGGTTCACCAACTTTCTTACTGTTTGCCTTTTCCCAGAGGCCTATCAGTGCTGGGGAAACATACTTCTGAAGGAGTGCTTGTCGAAGAGTCATACAACTTCTCCTATTCCCATTTGGCTTATGGAGGCGTTAGTGCCTCATTCAAGATCGGTTTTAGGCCGCTCTTGAATACTTCATGTGCCACGCAGGGATTGCGTTTACTTTGAAAATATTATATTAGATTACCCAATATTGTCAAGATTAAACTAGGATATTTGGGGCTACTTTCTTAGATAAAGTGTACCCATCCAAACCATAAAAATTGCGGCAATTAAGGCAAACCAACTTAAACCAAGGGGTAAAACAGTTCCGCCAATAACTGCATCCCATCCATAAAAAAGTCTTAGAGCATGAAGTATGCCAATAACTGAAAAAATAAAAATTACTAATTTTAAATATCTTTTTTGATGCAGTTCTTTATTTTCTGGATTCCACATAGTTTTTTATTAAGTTTTAATATTTAAATTATAACAAAATAAAAATCCACAACTAGTGTGGATTGCATAGATGATTATATTGGTCTTAGATAACACCAGTCAACTTGTTCTATACGTCTACCTTTTCTCCCTATAATCCCTTTAGGGAATTTTTCAAAAATCGGCTTACCGTTTTTGTTTAAACTAACGAGCGGACTTTGTTCGCGATTCCTAACAGACCTTATAGTTAAACCATCAGTACCATACACATCAATAAGATATATTTGAATGAATTGTCGATTTTTTGGATCATCTTTCGGGTCAATCCAAGTCACTTTCATTCCAACTACGGGTGGAACCTTACCAGTGGTATTCATTCTAACTCTCCTAGTTTACGGTACATACTTCCTGTACCAATCTATCTTTAAATTTAATTTTGTCAAAGCCATCAAGTCTGGTATAATTTATATATACCCCTTAGGACGAAACAGGGGAAATTTTATGTATTTCATAAAATTTCCCAGAATAATGAAATGAATAATTATGAATAAGGAGAAACAAAAATCATCTACCTACGCTGAAGCTACGACGGACAAAGAAGATAAACTAGTTGTGCGTGGTGCAAGAACGCACAACCTTAAAGACATAACTGTCGAGATGCCGCGCAATAAAATGATTGTTTTTACAGGGCTTTCTGGGTCAGGGAAGTCATCTTTAGCATTTGACACTATTTTTGCCGAGGGGCAGCGCCGCTATGTGGAGTCACTTTCTTCTTATGCAAGGCAATTCCTGCGCCAGATGCAAAAGCCGGATGTTGATGAGATAACAGGACTTTCTCCGGCCATTTCAATTGATCAGAAGTCGCGCTCCAATAATCCGCGTTCAACTGTTGCTACTATTACAGAAATTTACGATTATCTCCGCGTCTTGTTCGCCCGCATTGGTCATCCGCATTGTCTTATCTGCGGGCAAGAGATTAAACGTCTTTCAATTGAAGAAATTAAAAATATTGTTTTAAGTAAAGTTAAGGACAAAAGAAAAAAAATATCAAAAAATACAAACGTAATACCATTTCCGCACTACATTGAAATTTTTGCGCCAATGGTGCGCGGTAGAAAGGGTGAGTATTACCAACTCCTTTATGATCTCTTGGGCAAGGGCTATAGCGAAGTGGTGGTTGATGGCATTCGCAAGAAACTTCGCGAGCAGATTATTCTTTCTAAAACCAAAAGACATGATATTGACGTTTTGGTTGACCAAATCAGTCTCCAGGATTTTACTGAAGACCCAAAGGCTAGTCAGCAGAGACTTTATGAGTCAGTAGAAAAGGCCATTCAAGAATCCGACGGATTGATTAGGTTTTCCTTTTTGGATTCTAGAAAAAGCAACTTGGACATCGAAAGTCCAAAAAAAAGGAAACATCAAAATAATATATATTTAAAGACTAGATTAGACTTGGACATCGAATGTCCAAGTGATGATTCCTATCTTATGTCTGCCAAATTCGCATGCCCTCATGACGGATTTTCATTTCCGGAAGTTGAGCCGAGGCTCTTTTCATTCAATTCCCCATATGGGGCCTGCGAGGCCTGCCATGGTTTGGGGGTCGTTGATCTAAACTGGGAGTATGAGAGAGGCGAGGGTTGGCAAAGGGTGGGGGAAAATTGCCCGACTTGCAAGGGAGCCAGATTAAGACCTGAGGCTCTGAATGTTTTAGTTGGTGACAAAAACATCGTGCAAGTCACTGCAATGTCAATTTCTGCAGTATCAGAATATTTTAATAAATTGAAAATTTCTTCACTTGAACGGGATATTGCAAAAATTGTAATAAAGGAAATTGAATCGCGCTTACAATTCATGATAAATGTCGGTATTGAATATCTTTCCCTTGATCGCAGGGCAAATACTCTCTCTGGAGGCGAAGCCCAAAGAATCCGTCTTGCTTCTCAACTTGGTTCCGGCCTTGTGGGCGCTCTCTATGTTCTGGATGAGCCGACAATTGGTCTCCACTGCAGGGATAATGACCGCCTTATAAAAACCCTCCATGAGCTGCGCAATTTGGGTAATACAATAATTGTTGTTGAACACGATGAAGACACAATTTATTCATCTGATTATATTGTAGACATAGGTAGAGGAGCTGGGATTCATGGGGGAGAGATAGTTGTATCTGGCTCTCTGGAGAGCCTGCTTACCGCAAAGAGAAATATCAGCAAATCATCAACACTTGCTTACTTAAGAGGAGAAGAAAAAATTGAAGTACCAAGAGAAAGAAGAATAGAAAATCGCGGCACGCTCCAAGTGCGGGGAGGAAATATTTTTAACATAAAAAACTTAAGCATTGACGTGCTCCTAGGGCGTTTTATTGCTATTACAGGAGTTTCTGGTTCCGGTAAGTCATCTTTTATGTATGAAATTCTTTTTAAAAATCTTCAGGCGCGTTTTGAAAAACGTCACCGCTCCGCACAAATCTTTAACTGCGCAAGTTTTATTGGCACAGAATATCTGGGGAGGGCAATCCTAATCGACCAGTCAGCTATTGGCAGAACCCCGCGTTCAAATCCAGCAACATATACAGGATCATGGACTTTCATAAGAGAGCTATTTGCGCAGACTTCCGAAGCTCGCGCTCGCGGTTGGAAGGCAAACCGCTTTTCATTCAATGTTAAAGGCGGACGCTGCGAGGCCTGTCAGGGAAATGGCCAAATTGCTGTTGAAATGCATTTTTTACCCACGGTCTATGTACCCTGTGATGTTTGCCATGGTAAGCGTTTTATGAAGGAAACTCTTGAGATTGAATATAAAAAGAAAAACATCCACCAGATTTTAAAAATGACAGTTGAAGAAGCGTTGAAATTTTTTGAAGATATTCCGGCAATTTATGATCGCTTAAAAACGATGGAGAGGGTGGGTTTGAGTTACTTAGAGCTGGGCCAGTCGGCAACAACTCTTTCGGGAGGGGAGGCACAAAGAGTAAAAATATCTTCCGAGTTATACCGGCCACATTTACAGAAGACAATTTATTTATTGGATGAGCCGACAATCGGATTGCACTATGATGATGTTAAAAGGTTAATTGCGATACTTCAGGAGTTGGTGAATCACGGTAATACTGTGGTTGTGATTGAGCATAATATGGATTTTATAAAATCTTGCGATTACGTGATTGATTTTGGCCCAGAAGGAGGAGATGGTGGTGGAAAACTTATTGGTGCCGGTACACCGGAATATATAGCGAACGTTGCGGACTCCTATACAGGTAAATATCTCAAGAAGGTTTTGAAGAAGTAAAACCTATATTTACACCGTACGAAATAGTCCCGCCCTGGCGGGACGATATTTCGTTTGGGGCAGGGCAGTATCTAACAAAGGCCTTAAAAAAATAAATTTGACGCAGTGCATTATTCAATTAGTATAGAAAAGAGTTCATTCAAAAGGGGGATAAGTTGCCCTTAGATATCTTGGAAAAACGCCTGTGGATGGTTTGGTTGCAAGCTGTTAGTGTAGTCATCTGTGTTTCTGCATTAGGTTTGTTTTTAGTTGGTAAATTCGAGAATATTATTCCAGAAGAATTTAGAATTCGTAGCGAATACATTTTGACTATCTTTGGATTTTTCACTGCTTTTACTTTGACCCGAATCGCAGAGAAATGGCGCTCTCCAATTTATCCTGTTTCAACTGGTATTGCATATCTTCTAATGCTTGAAACATTGCTTTTTGCAACTTTTAGGACGAATTTTCTTTTATTCTTTATTTTCTGTTTGTTATGCTCAAATTCCATAAATGAAATTCTTAAATTTGCGACAAAAAATTTCAATCTAAAATATGAAAGAATAGGAAGGATTTTCCTTTTATGGGTTGCGATATTTTTAATTGGTTTATCAATTGTTAATAAATTAATTAAATAACCGCTAACAGCGGTTTTTTTAATAAAATTTATACAAAAAGAGAAGCTTACACAGAACGCTTCTCTTTTTTAAGTTTGAGGAATGTTCCACAGACTCCGCACCAAGGATGTTCCTCGTCGCTTATTACTTCTCTATTATGATCACGTTCACACTGGCTCCGTAGCTCGCTTATCTGCATTATCTCAGCATCCGTGAGTAATCGGTTAACATTATTGGCTCCAATTATGATTACATTGATCTTGTGCTGAAGAACGGCCTCTTTCTCAGTCATTTATTCCTCCTTCCAATATGTACTATTCTTATCTCCCGCAATAAAGATATCTTCTAAATTAAAAACAGTCAATTAAAAACCCCGGCTAAAGTTAGCCGAGGTAGGCACCGCAATTGCCGCAGGAGTCTTTATCCATATCTTCGGGCCGGGGATTATTGTGATTAACGGTACAATCTTTCTTGAGTCGATGCCACTCTTCATTCTCAAGATCGGTGATCATTCCTTGCGCTGCAAGTCTTTTCAATTCCCATGCACGCTGCGGATTCGGATCAGTTCTCATAGTACCTCCGAAAGAACGTTGTCAGTAATCTTAGATTAGCGTATCGTGTGAGGCAATGAAAAGTCAAGATCTAAAGAAATTTAATCTTCCAGATGAACCCGGTGTTTACTTTTTCCGGGGGAAAAAGAAAATTTTATACATAGGCAAAGCCACATCTCTTTATGATCGGGTAAGGAGTTATTTTTTTAATGATCTTTTTACAACTCGTGGACCATGGGTGATAAAGATGATACAAAAAGCCGATTCAATTTCATTTAAAAAAACGGATTCTGTTCTTGAGGCTCTGATTTTAGAGGCAAATTATATTAAAAAATTCAAACCGATATACAATACTCTGGAAAAAGATGATAAGAGCTTTAATTATGTAGTTATCACTAAGGAAAAGTTCCCGCAGGTTTATCTTATCCGTGGTAAGGAACTTTTTGGCGGCTCGCCCCCTCAAATTGCTGTGCAATTTGTTGCGGGCCCTTTTCCTAACGGAAGCCAGCTAAAAGAGGCACTAAAAATAATCAGAAAGATTTTCCCATACCGTGACGAGAAATGCATTCCATATGATGTTCAGATGGAAAAAATAAGGAAAGCTTTACCCGCCAAAATTTTTGCAGAGCAAAAACTTAGGCGGGCAAGGGCCTGCTTTAACCGTCAAATTCGGCTTTGCCCAGGAGTTTGCACTGGAGAAATATCGCACCAGGATTACAAAAAAACTATAAGAAACTTAATTTTATTTTTTCAAGGTAGAAAGAGGCAAGTTGTAAGAAATCTGGCGCGTCAGATGAAGGAATTGGCTAAAAATCACGAATTTGAAAAGGCTGAAGTTATAAAAAGACAAATCTTTTCCCTAAATCATATACGAGATGTGTCACTTCTAAAAAACCAACAACCAATAACAAACAACAAACAACGAAGATTTCGGATAGAAGGGTATGATATTGCTCATATTTCTGGGAAAGATACTGTAGGAGTAATGGTTGTAATGGAGGATGGAGAATTAGCGAAGAATGAATACCGTAAGTTTAAAATTCGCGGTTCTAAAGGTCGAACCTTAAATTCAGTTTCTCAAGGTTCGACCTTGGAAATCAATGATACAAAAAATTTAAAAGAAATTCTGACTCGACGCTTCCGACATGCTCCGCCAGCTGGCAGATGGCCACTACCGAACTTAATTGTCGTTGATGGGGGAGTTGCGCAAATTAATACTGCAAGAAAAGTTTTAGTGGAACATAATTTAAATCTGCCTACCGGCAAGACGAATATTGAAGTTGTTTCAGTAGTAAAAGACGATAAACATAAACCAATAGAAATTTTGGGGATGAAAGAAAATTTAAAAAGGTTTAAAAATAATATTATAGAAATTAATTCTGAAGCACACAGATTCGCAGTTGCTTTTCACAGAAATAGAAGAAGAAAAGGCATTTTTGAGTAAAGAAAACATTACACAACATTTTCTCTGTGGAGAAAATTAGCCTTATTTTTACTTGATTTTTCAGCTTATCCACAGCTGGGGATAATTTTAATTGCATATTTGTTTGACACTAAATTTGTATCTCTGATATATTAATAGTCCTCACTGATCAGGCGCAAGCCAGTTCAAGAGGCCTCACAAGGTGAGAGGCGAAAGCTTCAAACCTACGGGTGAGGAAAGAGCTCTTTCCAAAAATTGGAGTTACCCAAGGGGAGATCACATCAAACCAAAAGGTAAGTATTACGTTTCGTCATCACTGGAAAGACGGCTTGGTAACCGAGCCTCCAATGAATGTAACAACCGCAAGGGCAACCCTGCGAGTTGGCCAAAACGTAATATAACGAAGAAAGACGTCTAAGAGGGGATGCACCTTGGTGCACAACCCTAAAGGCGAGTGACTACGAGCCCAAACCAACGGCTTGTCACAATGATTTGCATGATATCGCAAGATATCGTGCAAACCCAATCAATCTTCGCTCTCCTCGGGCGCACGTTGAAAGCGGGTTAGTGTAAGGAGGCCTAAAAACTTCAATACATTAACAGGCACACAACGTGCGCCAAGCCCAAAAATGGGCGTACCGCTCACATTTTAGACTCGGTCTTTGACCACCAAAGTCGAAAAATGAGACTGTTACGCCCACCTTAATAGGGCGCATTACTAACAATTCGAGGATCGTGAGTCCGCGAGCGAGCGGCAACTCATTATCGTTAGGATTGCAGGTATGCGCCCATGCACTTTACGGATCTTATGATCCGAGAAGTCTTCAGGACCGACGCCTTGCGCTTCGGTCCTTTCTTTTATAGAAAATTAAAGGCTCCTTGCTTCATGATTCATGCTTCATGATTCTTGGGTTATAATTCCACAATGGCTAGTACAACTTTGAACCTAGATAAAATAAGAGTGGGGATCATAAGGGGCGGGCCGTCTCCAGAGTATGAAATTTCTTTAAAAACTGGAGCAAATGTAAAGGAAAATTTACCAGAAAATTTTATTCCGGTTGATATTTTAATTTCCAAAGACGGATTTTGGAATATACAAGGTGAGGAAAGGCCCGCCAAGAGAGTACTTAATCAAGTAGATGTCGTATTTAATGCTTTGCATGGAAAATACGGCGAGGACGGCAAGTTGCAAAATTTGCTTGATACCTTCAATAAACCCTACACAGGATCAAAGACAGTTTCGAGCGCAATTGCAATGCATAAGGGGTATTCCAAGGCAATTTTTGAAATGAATTCAATTAAGACGCCAGTTTACCTTATTTTAAATCATACTCATCATACAAAAAGAGAAATTGGAAATCTTTTTAAATCTTTCCCCCAACCATCAGTTGTTAAACCTGCAAGTGGCGGGTCATCTCTATCAACCACCATTGTTCTAAATCTGGATAGTTTGTTCAAAGCAGTTGAGGATGCATTTCGTCACGGACCCCAAGTGATTGTCGAGGAATATATTTCAGGCAGCGAAGCAACTTGCGCAGTATTAGAATCGGATGATGGTGGTATATTTGCGCTGGAGCCAATTGAAATTGTTCCTGCCTCCGGAAGAAATTTCTTTGATTATGAAGCGAAATATGAAAATAAGTGCGAGGAAATTGTTCCGGCAAGATTCGGATCTGATTTAAGTCGGGAGCTTCAGAGACTTGCAATTGAAGCTCATAAACTATTAGGGCTTCGTCATTACTCACGATCTGATTTCATTGTCTCTGCAAAAAGAGGAATTTATATTCTTGAGACAAACTCTTTGCCCGGGCTCACAGAAGAGTCTCTTTATCCCAAAGCGCTAAATGCGGCAGGAATTTCAATGAGTGAATTTATTAGTCATGTTTTAAATTTAGCCATGAAATAGGCCTATGAATATGGATATTTTTAGTATAATATTTTCAGAACCTGCCCCGTTAGAAATCCGCACGGTACTGCATTTACAGGATCCTGCGAGGGCATCTAGGGGCCATAATTTCTAATGTGATGAGTAAGGTTACAATCATTCGTCAAAGCCCTCTGGTTCTCATTAAGAGAATTATAGAAGTTGATATTGCAGCAAGTGTAATTCTCTTCTTTATATCTTTTATTACAAACTTTGAACAAATATTCAGAGCAACGGTCGGGGGTTTTTTCAGCAGATACGATATATTTATTTTTGTAATTGCCTCCTTCCTGCAGCTTATCATTACTCTGATAGTATTTTTTATCTGGCAAAGCGAAGAATTCAGATTGAAGGAAAAGGAAATCAGCTTCAGAAGGTCATTTTTTTTCAGTAAGGAGAAATCAATACTACTTAAAAATGTAACGTTAGTGGAATACAAAAGATCACTTTTGGAAATGATGCTTAACTACGGAACAATTGTTTTGCATACAGGAGAAAATACAAAACCTTTTCACATCAGAAATATTGAGACTGCTGAAATTTACTCCAACATTATAAAGGACGCGGTAGACAGGGCGCTTCTAAGAAAAGTGGAGTCGCCTAAACGTCACTCAATTCTAGATTTGATTATTGAAGGGGAGAGCTCGCGTCTGGAGCTCAAGCAGACATTTCGCTGGGACACTAAGCAAAAAATAACGAGCAAGTCCATTGAACATTCAGTAATGAAAACTATTGCGGCATTTCTAAATTCTGGAGGAGGGAATTTAATAATAGGGGTGACTGATAATGGGAAAATTTACGGTCTTGAAGATGATTATCAGTCTCTGGTGCGCAAGGACAGAGACGGTTTTGAAAATCATTTTAATCAGGTTGTAAAACACACTATTGGGGCGCAGATGAGGCAAAATATAAATCTGATATTTGAAAAGATTGAAGACAAAGACGTTTGCCTGATTGAAGTTGAATCTTCACTGACTCCTGTATTTCTTACAAATAATGAAAATGAGGAATTTTTTATACGTACAGGTAATACTACCAGCCCTCTTAAAATCAGCGAGGTGAATTCCTATATTGATTCACACTGGGGGAAATAAAAAAAGCACCACTTATGGTGCTATGTAGTACTTAATTGAAACTTCTGATAAAATTCTGCAACAGTTAGATCAGTGAGTTTAGTATCTCCCAACCCAAACTCCATGGCCATTTTGATAAGATTAATGAACTGATTTTGCAATCTCATCAACTCATCTCCACTGAGGGTTCTTGAAGTAAAGACCCTATCGTCAATACTTTTCTTAAGTTTTTCAATGACAGATCTTTTTCCATTCTCAATAACTTCTAGAACCCTGGGAAATTCTGACAAGTCTCCATTCAGAAGCCTTGCCATTCGCCAGAAAAGTAAAATTACGCTCTGTCCGCGGACTGCAAAGAAATCCTCAACCTGACTATTTCCGATAACAAACACTTCAACAGGTGACCCAATTGATGGGTTTTCTCCTGGACGGTTGAACCGCGAATGGGAGTCTATGTTTCTAGCAATTAATACAGGGACACCTTGATGAATTACAACATATTTACCTGTCTGAATTTTATACCAACCTGTCATCAGAGGATCAAACAAAATATCAGAATTTTCAATTACTCCTAGTACCCACTCTTCATGATTAGCATAATCACTCTCTCTATCCTCGCCGGGGAAACACCGAAAGGTTACTTTCGTTCTTTCCTTTCTAATCACGAGAATAAATTCTCCGGAATGGCTAATCAGCTGTTCCTGAAGAGACCTGAATCTTTCCTCAAGTTCACTTGAAGGGAATAGATTCGTTGCAATTACAAAATCTTTGATAACATCACCAGTAGATTCACCCGCCATAATACGCTCTCGGATTTGCTTCATTTTTCCGAGAGTCTCTCCTGCGGCACTTCGTGCAATTGCTTCCGCGGTGTCACTTGCATTTTTCAGTTGTTCAAATTCAACCAAATCCTCAGCGATTGTTCCCATGTAGCGCTCCTCATGTGTAGATCAGTTCTGTGGCTTATATTAAAGGAAGTATTGCAATAGTCAAACTATATTTGAATAAATAATAATTAATGGTAAAATCGTTTAGTTAACAAATTAGCAATTAAACAATAAATTTACATGGTAAGAAAAGCTAATCCAGCGTTATTAAAGCCAATGAATCTCTCTGCCGAGCTTGAGGCGGTAATTGGTAAGGGTCCTCTGCCAAGAGGGCAGGTTGTCAAGAAGATGTGGGAGTACATTAAGAAAAACAACCTTCAAAATCCGCAAAACAAAAGAAACATTATTGCAGACGATAAGCTTCGACCTATTTTCGGAGGCAAGAACGAAGTTACAATGTTTGAGATGACAAAACTTGTTTCAGGACACCTTAGTTAATATTTCAGGTTCACAAATTAAAAATCCCGCGCATATGTGGGGTTTTTAATTTGTAAAAAAGACCGCTGAACTGATTGGCGGTCTTGTGTAATATTACTCTACAAAATTTTTTGCTGATCTGTTGGAGATGTCTCTTTTGCCGATTTTGGTATCTGCTCTATGATGCCGTCGGGGCCAGTGATGGTTAAATGTCTAAGACGAGGATGTCTTCGAAGATCTTGCCCAGTCATGAATTGATCCAATGCCTCTTTAGTCACACTGCGTACAACTAACTCTTCACTCCCACCAAACAATCCAATGAAAGTAACAATCATAAACTCAGGTGGACTGAAGTTCGCTTCCAACTTAAAAGGGAGAGATGGATCATCGGGCAAATCTACATTACTAGCGTTGTGGCGAATCAGCTTAAGTCCAGGTATGACGTCCGGCATGTTGTATTCCTTTCTATGGTGGAGTCTGCAATTCTAAAAAAATACTAACATGCGATTATTTGACTGTCAAATTTGATTGCGTCTGTTATAAAAAGTCAGAACCAATTTTGCAAAAAATCCTAATTGATCGACTCGCGTAGCTTCTTTTCAGGAATAAAGTTATAATTAATTTATGTTTGATCCAAGTTGGCGTACAATCAGGGTGCCTGTGCACATGGTTGAGACTATTAAGGAGTATAAAAAAGCTCAACACGAATTGAACCAAGAGCTTGACCGCTTGCCGACTCGAGAGGAGATGGCCAAAAGGCTTGACATACTTCTGGAAAAAGTCGTAGTCATAGAAAGCACCATGGCTGGTTCTGATCCACCATGGGATGGTTCTACTACCTATCCAGAGCTTGAACGTGCTCTGGAAAAATTTAAGGATCAAGCTGATTCAAGTCAAGATCCCGAACACATTCCAAAGAAGGGAGATTGAACTGTGCGTAGGCTGGGTTGCTTTTTAGTAACGCTGAGCCTAGATAAGTAATTATTATCTTCCGACACACAATTTGGCTTATAGCTACCTACGCCAAAATGGATAACCCCTACGAACGTGGGAGGTATTTATTAAATAGATAGTTCATCAGGCTCAAAAAGTTGTGGTCGCTGCGATAACTTTCAAAACCTGTATCACTCAAGAATTATTCTTTAGTTTTTCCAAACTCTTATGCACGTTTAATCGTCTCGCCATGTTTAAAGCAACTCTGGGAATATAGATTTTTGAAATATCGTTTGGTAGGATTTTCGGTACAGAATGGTAAAGAAAAATGACTTTTTTGTAAATTCGCATTTCGGCCTTAATCATAGCTCTAATTTATAAAACGATATTAACCAGTATTTAAAAAAGATAGCTCTAATGAGACCAAGGCTCTCATTGTCCCGAAAACAAAGGTGGTGTTTGTTTGAAAAAGTCAGAACGTATTTTGCGGAGAATCCTGATTGACCGCCGCCTCCGCATTAAAAAAAGCATCAAACTCAATAAGCAAATGCACAAGTTTCATTTCTTTGTGATCAAGACTTCCTTGAGTAGTAAGTACATTTTTTTCATCTGGATCTCGGCGAAAGAAAAGATATTGTTGTGATGCGTAGATACCTACCTGACTTAAACTCGGCCATGGCCCATCCGTCAGAAGCTTTTTTCTAACCTGAGGAATAAGAATAAATTGGAGCCACTGGGCGAGGCTTATTTTGTCAGCTCCAAAGGCTTCATGAATATCATATGCAGATTTTGTGAGTGGAGAATTCTGCCATAAACCGATGTTTTTCATTTCCCTTTCTATCTCATTTATTTTATTTTCAATATTTTTTTTCATACAATTTCAAAATTACAACGCTTCTTTTTCTTTAGTTTCTTATGGTAATTATATAATCCTAAAAACAAAAACAAGTTTATGTATAAGTTTACCCATTTTTAAAGTCGAGAGGCAGATTAATTTTATAATGCTTTGATTATACTGACCCGGACCCCTCGAACCTCAGCTTTGCGGCGGGAATGCTTTTGGTGGAATTCAAA
>Ga0209542_10007259_pt1 | contig 21174 bp, 20 predicted proteins | sample RifCSPhighO2_01_FD_184028 | JGI IMG/M metagenome (GOLD analysis project Ga0209542, IMG submission 184028) | Soil microbial communities from Rifle, Colorado - Rifle CSP2_plank highO2_0.1 (SPAdes) (version 2) | ecosystem: Environmental > Terrestrial > Deep subsurface > Rock core/Sediment ... | reverse complement strand
TTAATAGCTTCTTACGGTAAAAATTATTTATACTGCCTATGCTTAAGTAGGCTTGCTCTATACTCGACACCTTTGAAACTTTAACCCTTTGGTCGTTCAAATAAGCACCTCTGCCTTTTTCCGCGAACATTAGCTCCTTCATTTCGGGAACATTAGAGACCCCTAAAATAATTTTTCCACTTTTGGCCAAAGCCAGCAGCGTGCCGAACATAGGCACGTGCCTAGTATAATTTTTCGTGCCGTCAATAGGGTCAATAATCCAAACATACTCTGACTTGCCTTTGTGCTCACCATATTCTTCGCCCAAAAATCCGTGGTCCGGAAAAACTTGCCGGATAGTTTTAACAATAATTTTTTCCGCGCCTTTATCTGCCAAGGTAACAGGTGAGTGGTCAGCTTTCAACTTTATGCCCTGATTACCGTGATAATGCTTTAACAAAATCTTCTCGGCATTCTTTACCGCCTTAAGGGCAATTGGCAAAAATTTTGATGTCATTTGATTAGATTTAAAAAAGTTTTCTCGTCCAAAATTTCTATTCCCAACTTTTTTGCCTTATCGTACTTGCTCCCGGGTTCCGAACCGACAACAACATAAGAAGTTTGTTTGGAAACTGATTCTGTAACTTTACCCCCCTGCTGTTTTATTTTTGCTTTGGCTTCGTCGCGCGACATACTCTCTAAGCTACCGGTGATAACAAATGTTTTGCCTTTGAGTTTTCCTATAGGTTTTGCCTGATGAATTATTTGCACCCCGTTGCGTATTAATTTATCTACCAGCTTTAAGTTTTCCTTTGTATGCAAAAAGTCGTAAACGCTTTTGGCCACGACTGGGCCGATGTTTTCAATTAAGTTGATCTCGTCTAAAGAAGCCTCGCTTAATCTTTCTAGCTTTCCAAAATGTTCGGCCAAATCTTCTGCCGTCTGTTCGCCAACATGTAAAATACCGAGAGCATAAACAAAGCGCGACAATTCTACTTTGCGATGCTGATCAATTGACTGGATAATATTCTCGGCGCTCTTTTCGCCAAATCGTTCTAGGCCTTCCAGATCAGACTTTTTTAATGTAAACAAATCGGCTGCGTCGGAAATAAGGCTTTCCTGCTGGAAACGATCTAAAATTTTTGGTCCAATCTCATAAATTTCAAAAATACTCACGAAATGCTGCATACCGCGCTGGTTTTTAGCAGGACACTTAGGATTGGCGCAATAATAGGCTACCGATGCTTGTTTTTTGTCTCCCATTGCTCTCTTTTCAACCTGACCGCCGCAAACCGGGCAGAGCGATGGAACATGAACGCTTTTTTCTTTCCCTGATCTTAATTTAGGCAACACCTCCACAACTTCCGGAATAACGTCGCCTGCCTTTTGGATAACCACGGTATCGCCAATTTTTATGCCCAAACGATTTATTTGGTCCATATTATGCAACGTGGCCTTAGAAACTTTTGATCCAGCTACTATAGTGGGTTCGAAAAGTGCCACAGGGGTTAACACCCCAGTTCTGCCAACATTGAAAATAACGTCCTTAATGCTTGTAGTGGCCTTTTCCGCCGGATATTTAAAGGCTGTCATATAGCGGGGGGCTTTTCCAACCACCCCAAGGCGGGATTGTAAATTCAAATCATCTACTGAAATAACAACTCCATCTGTTCCGTACGGGAAATCTTTCCGCACCTTTTCAATTTTTTCTACGAATTTTTCTACCTCTGATAAATTTTTACAGACTTGCTCATGACTATCTACTTTAAATCCCAATTTTCGAAGCATCTGATGTTTTTCTGAATGTCTTGTCACTAGCAACTTGCCACTTGTCAACAACTGAACGATATCATAAGCAAAAAAATCCAAACGACGTTCGGCTGCCAGCTTCGCATCCAGTTGCCGCAAACTTCCAGCCGCGGCATTGCGGGTATTAGCAAACAGCGGCTTTTCTTCTTTGGCCTGCTTGTCGTTTAACTCCTGCCAAACTTTTTTACTCATTACAGCCTCGCCCCGCACTTCTAAAAATTTAGGGTAAGGTTCCCGCAATTTTAAAGGAATAGCGCGGATGGTTTTTAAATTTTGGGTAATATCTTCCCCCACAAGCCCATCTCCCCTTGTTGCTCCCCGGACAAACAAACCTTGTTCATAAATTAAAGAGACCGCCAGCCCGTCTAGTTTCAATTCGCAAAAATAGTGGACGGGCTGCTGCCCGGGTAGCAATTTTTTTACCCGTTTTTCCCAGGCTTCCAGTTCTTCCTTGCTAAACGCATCATTTAACGAAAGCATGCGCACCTGATGTTTAACTTTCACAAACTTTTCTAATGGCTTACCGGCCACGCGGTTTGTGGGAGAACTAGCCTCTTTAAATTCTGGATATTTCTCCTCCAAAACCCTGAGTTCCCTGGTCAAAGAATCGTAAATATCGTCAGTGACTGAAGGCTCGTCTAAAACATGATACCGATAGCGCAAATCCTCGATTTGGGCTGTTAATTTTTCAATTCTTTTTTTTATTTCAGCCTTATTCATAAGCCTTATTTATAGTTTAATTATACTATTTAATCCGATTATTATCCATTGGCATAACAGGCATCCGATTCTTCCTATTTGTGCGATTAATCTGATTTGGAGGTTTATCCACAATGGGAAAATAATTAAAACTATGTTAAAATTAATTTGCAATTCGTATAATTCTGCTCCAAAAAAATAAACTCTCTGAAATAAAGCCAATTTTTAAATGTCCTACTCCCACAAAAAGTTTGAACTCTCCCCTAGACTTAAATTAGGAGTCGGCCGGGGCTACTCGCAAAACAGAATTCTTAAAATCAGCGCGGTTTTTTGCCTAATCCTGGCTTTGGGTTTAGGCATTAACGCTGTCCGCTTAATTTTTTCTGGCGGCAAAACCGATAATCAGGCCAAAAACGCAAATGAGGCTCAAGTTTTAGGAGCCAGCGACAGCCAAACTTCCAGCGATACGCAATTTGTTGAGTATAAAGTACTCAAAGGAGACACCCTATTCAATATTAGCCAAAAATTTAACATCAATTGGACCACTTTAGCTACCTTAAACAACTTAAAAAGTCCTTTTTCTATAAAACCCGGTCAAATTTTGAAAATTCCTAAATAATTTAACCTACTATAAACTAAAAAACCGCTCCTGAAATTTTGCTCGGAGCGGTTTTTTGATTATGCAAAGGCCCTAGTTATTCGGGATAATTACTTTCATCTTTCTGGTTAGCCCGGCATTTTTAGCGCTTATGTCTACCGAAGTTTGACCCGAATAAGGAATGCCTTTAGGTGTATAGGTGGGGCCTGGACCATAAGTTTGAACTTGAATAAACACGTTACCAGTGGAGCCGGAATTAAAAACAATAAGTTCCTGCTGTTTGGACGGGTCCAAGTCCCAAGTTTGAGGAGAGGTAATTGGCCTTAAATCAAAATCTCTGACTTTCCAATAGGTATTGTCAGCGGGATTACTGCAAGCTGGACCCGGAGGACTGTAATTGTTGGGGTCTTCTAAGGGATCAAACTCGCAAAGGTAGACCTCGAGAACATCGGTATTGCCGGTATCTAAATATGTTAAGGTTATTCTACCATAATAACCCGGCCCTGTAGGATTAGTAGGATCATATAGTGCATAATGCTTAGGCGTGGTTTCAAAAGTATAACCTTTGGCTACGCTATCCTGAAAAATTGGACTTGTGGTGGCGCTTTCCACTGGAGGCGGGCTGTTTAAGACCACCGCGCCCAGTTTTGTGGTATAAGCAAAAGAACCTGGAGGCACTTGGCGCTTAATTTTATATAAAGCTTCTTCGGTAATTGCTTCTGCGGCGTAAAAAGCCGGCTCGGTTCTAATTAAGTCCCCCGAAGACCTGACTTCAGTCAATAAAATTGTAGCTAGGCTAAAGCTAATGGCCAAAATCGCGGACAAAACTAACAAGGCTAGCAGAAGGGTTACCCCAGCTTGAGAATTTACTGACAACCTGCGAATTTTTGCGAATACTAACGGCATATCCAAGAAATTAATGGGGAACATCAAATTTACTGGTATCAACTGAGGTTTGGTAATATATGGGCACCGACTCTCCAGTCGGCAAACGGACAACAAATTTCAGCATCAGTGCCACAAAGGGCTGGATCCTAGGATAGTCGTTTCCATAATCCGCACATCCTGGTGGTTTAATAGTATATGGGTCGCAAGTCGGACGAACTAAAAACATTAAATTCTCTACCGAATAATTTGGCGGGTTAATGCTTTCTCTTGCACCGGTAGATTTTGCCAGCATAATCTGTCCACCCGGAGTAGCATAAGTCAAATTGGCTACCGGGTTGCCATTAGCATCCGCGTAATAAACGCATTCCTCTTCGCCGCTGATATTAACTAGCCCCAGCTTGTTGTCTTTGCTGGTATAAGTAGAACTGCCAACAACCGGAATGACACAGGGAGTAGGCAAAGTCGTAGATTGCGCGGAGCCTCCGGGATCTACAAGCCCGTAGCTGATTTGACCGTTGCGGATTTCTTTTACTAAAAATTCCACGAAGTCCCTGCTGCCTTGGGTGGCCTGGCGCAAAGCTTCACTGCGACGGTTTATTTTCAGCATATAATTAAATAAAGTCATCATGGCGCCGCTGACTACAACAAAAATAGCAGTCGCCACAATAATCTCCATTAAGGTAAACCCCGCGGTACTTTTCCCTGGCCGAAAAGAAAAAAATTGTTTAAATGGGAATCTTGTCATACATTATGTTAATCAAAAAAGATTTGCGGCTTAATAATTTTTCCAGTTAGTCAACAAAGTTTGAAGCTCAATAGAACATTTTCCTAAGCCAGGCCAATCCTGAACCCGGGGACATTTTTTGTCTGTCCACCAAACTTGGGAAATAACCAATAATCTTGGCCCTTCTGAAGCTTGATTAAAAGGGGGATCAGAATTTGGAGCTTGGGTGCTTAATATTAATTTTCTGTAATACTCTGAAGTTCCGTGAATGTCGCCGGAGGCAGTTGGAGTGGTATAATACCCGCGAAAATTTACGCCTGTAATATTATTGTCAAAATTTAAGCCATATTTGCCATTTGGTGGGGGAGGTTCTACTTTTATATCCCAAAACAAAGCCGTTGAAGGGTCAACCACCAAGCGATATTCCTTATAATCATTAGCCGGCGATAAATTATAATCAAACCCGCCGTTGGGGTTGAGCCAATCCTTATAGCATTTGGCAATGTCGTCCATAGTAGGATAGTCATAGCAATCATCATTAGGCGTAGCAATTTTTAACCAATTAGTGTCGCGCATATTTTTTACCGCTTCTATGCCTTCCCGAGCCAAGCCTGTGGCAATAATTTGCTTGGTAATATTGGTGGAAGAGGCATACGCGTAAATTGATAAACCTAAAGCCGCGGTAATGCCCATTACCAAAATAAAAATCGCTACTAAGGTTTCTATTAAAGTCTGGCCGGCAAAACGATTCCGGTAAAATTCCTTTGTAGATATTTTCAATTTAGAATCAATTTCCACAAGTTGTTTCATTAATTGTTGGACAAATAAGTCCGGTCGTCCCTTTAATCAATACTTTAGAGTTTAGGGTATTGTTGTCGTTAGTAAGCTTTATTACCATGGTTGAATCATTGCTAACGGGGTAATAATTTGTATTAGAAACAAATTTTAAAATTTTATCGTAATCATCCCCCACACTAATGTTCGGCGGCGAATTTGTACAGCCGAAGCCCAAATAAGTTTTAGCAAAGGGGGTTTTAAAGGAGGCCGTAAAACAAGTAAAAGGGCCCGAAGGATTTAGCACATTACTTGTAATGGTGACAGGTCCGGAAGCTGCTAAACGAATGCCCTGGGGCAATTTAATGGTTTCTATGTCAACCAGCTTCGGGGCGGAGCTGACATCATACATTGCCTGAATTGTATACTCTTTTGGCTTGCTTGAATCAAATTTTAAAAGGTAATACTGTGCTGTAACAGAGCCGTAGATGTTTTTGGAAGAAAGCGTGTTGCTTTGAGCTCTACGCAAATTACTGACTAGCTCATTTTGAGCGATCTTAATATTCCTATTGCTCCGTTGGCCTGCAAAATTAACCAAAATCAAACCCGTCATTGTGCCCATAATGGCAATAACAACCAACAACTCGATTATGGTAAAACCAGGCGAAGCAACATTTGACATTTGACAGTTGACAGTTGACATTTTGAAAATCAAATTTTTGTCTCAATACGAACGTTTTTGCGCTGAAACGATTAACGATTAACGATTAACGATTAACGAGGATTTTTAGTTAATTGTTAATTGTCAATCTTCAACTTCGTTCAGATTGACTCTGAGCTTAGCCGAATGGGTCAAAGGTCAATTGTTTACCCATATTATACCATCATAGCCCCATTAACGACAAATACCAGTCGAGGAGCGGTCTTCCCCAATAGAGCGTTATAACTGCGGCTAGGCTCAAAAAAGTCCCGAAAGGCACACGGCTTTTTAGAGTTTTTCGTTGGAGTGCCAAAAGAAAAGTGGCAACAATCCCTCCTAAGCATACTGCTAACATTAAGTTAACAGCGACCAAAGGCCAGCCAAAAGTAAATCCTAAAAAGCCGGCCAGTTTTACGTCGCCAAATCCCATCCATTGGCCTTTGGAAAAATACCAAATCGCAAAAAATGGTAAGCAAGCAGCTATCGCCCCTAAAAGATTATTAGTCAGCAAATTACGCAGCACACTAGCCACCGGCTGATTGAAAAGATTGGCAATAGAATAAAGCAATAAAACTCCAATTAAACCAATCCACAAAATTTGATCCAAAATCAAAAAATGTTCCAAGTCAATAACAAAAACCGTAACGAGAATGGAAATTATAAATAAAGCTTGGGCAAAAAGAATGTAGCTTGAGAATGAATCCGGAGATAGTACCATCCAGCTTATTCCAAACAGCAAGCCGGTAATTGCTTCTATCAAAAAATAGCGCGGCGATATTCTGCTATTACAATTCCTGCAACGGCCCGAAAGCCACAGGAAGCTAAACAAGGGCAGTAGTTCAGCGGCGGTTAATTTATGCCCGCAAGCGGGGCAGGCTGAACGCCCCCCCAAGCTTTTATTTGCAGGCAGCCTCAAAATTACCACGTTTAAAAAACTGCCTAGGCTTGCGCCAAAATAAAATATCAAGATAAAAATTAAAAGATTAAACATATAAACTATTCAAGGGATTCCTGTCTTAAGGTTACAATTAAAGGCACTTGCCTAATATCAGGAAACAGTTTTGCCCAATGCCAAACCAGACGCATTTGTGGTAAGTCTGGCTGCAGTTTAAATGCTTTTTCCAAAGCGTATAGCGCAGGTTCGCGCCTGTTTTGCTCCTGATAAATCTTTGCCAAAAGTATCCAGGAAGGAAATTGTCTTTCATCTAAACTCAAACAGGCTTGTAAAACTTCTATGGCCCTTTCATATTCGCCTTGGACATAGTAATAGAAGGCCAGTTTGCCGTAGCGTTCCGAGTAAAACGGGTCTAATTGCAGGGCTTGAATCATATAATCTTCAGCGGAACGTAAGTATTTGCTTTCCCCAGACTCTTGGTAGAGCAAATAATATAAGTTGGACACTGAAACATAACCCCGTGAATCTTTGGAGTGGACTTTTAAAATTGCCAGTATATGCTGCTCGCTCTCAGCAGAGGGCTTATGTGACTTAATGCTGCTGCCAGCCCGATAAATATAAAACAACCCATTCGTCGGATTAAATTTAAGGGCTAAATTTTCTAGGCGAAATGCCTTTGTATAATCCCCATAAAAATAAGCCTGGCGTCCTGAATAAGCAGTATATTCACCTATTAAGAAGATAATCCCTAACACCACCAGAATTATCCCCAAAACCAATAAAGGGAACTTTAGTTTAAAGCGAAAAGCAGTCTTTAAAGACCCTTCCGCCGGCAGGAGGCCTGTTAAAAGCACGGCTAGAACTAAAAAGTTTGGAATTGAAACCGGAGTAAAGCTTGCGGCAACCGCCCAAGCCACAAGGCCGCAAAGCAGTGCGATAGGAAGAAAATCCTTTTCTTTCCGCAAGCTGCGCAATGCCAAAATTACTGGCAAGAGCAGGAGAAGCAGGAAGCTGCCCAAGAGAGGCAGCCCGCCGGTGGCGCCCAACTGCAAAAAAACATTATGGGGATCGTCAAAAATCGCGCTGCCAGAAGGCAGGTGTTTGCCGTGCGTACGTTCGTAAAAAATTTGAAAATTTCCCAAGCCCACCCCGGTCAAGGGATGTTTGGTAATCGCCTGGCGGGCGATGTCCCAGGCGTAAAGCCTGGAGTTAATATTATTGTCGGTAAAACCCAAAGTGGCAGTAAGGCTTGTTGGCCTGGTTACACCTAAAAAAATTCCGCCCATAAAAATAAACAGCAGGGTAGTTCCCAAAATATAAAGCAGAAGCTTGAGCCTAAACTTATATACTAACAGCAAAACCACGGCAGCAAAAAAAGATATTATTAAAGCTAGCCAGGCTCCTCGGCTGGAAAGCAGGACCAGGGACCAAAGCATAAAAAATGAACCTGTCCCATAATAAATTTTTGCGGCAAACCTCCCTGTTGCCAGGAAAAAAGCTAAGGCCAGAGGCAAAACCGAAACAATGAACATTGTAGAAAAATTCGGGTTTCCAAGCAGGCTGGGAGCGCGCAGGAAACCTGACGGTTCCAGGCCAGTGTAAAAAGCTATGCCCATACTCTGGATTATCCCCAAAACGGATATTACAATAGTTACCGCGACCAAGGCTTTGCATAAAACCAAAAGACGTTGGCGGTTTATGCCAACGCAAAGTAAAGCCACAAACACGGCCCAAATAGTATAAAACAAAAAACCGTTAACAAAACGGTAGTAAAAACCCACTAAAGCATGTAAGCGGTCCGGAGCAAAAAAAACAGAAACCAGAGCTGTAATCCAAAAAAAGGCTAAAATTACCAAAAAAAACTTTTTGCCGCGGGGAAATTTTTGATTTTCAAGTCCGGCCGCATTTTCGGTACTAAGCAGCTTTTGGAACCCGAAAGCCGCAAGAGCGAAACCCGTTAAAATTAGCCACAAACCGTACTTAATAGTTTCAAAATTTTCAAAAGTGTAAAGAGTGAAAGCCGCCGGTATGACTAAACAAATAAAAAAAATTACGCTAAACAGCTTGTCTTCGCGGAAAGGCAAACGCCAATTGGCAAAATTGATGTTCATCTATTTCAAACTTTTTTCAATCACCGATGTTAAAAAATAATTCTTCCTATTTGTTAAAGACTTCCTTATTCCAGCCACCTGAAAAGTTCTCTATCTCTTTCGGCAGGCAAAAATCTAATTCATAACTTTTTGCCGAAAGATTTTTATAAGCATAAATTTCCGGGCAATTCTTAGAAGACAATTTAACCGGCGGAAACTTTGTAAAATAAGTAAGCATAATTCCGGTATCGGCAAACTCGGAATTACTTGGAAATCGGTTTTGGTCGTTGTAAAAAAAGTCCAAACCTTCAGCTACCGCGCCGGCATTCCTTAAAATTGTTTCTCCTTGAGCTTTTGTCTTGCCAGATGTGAGACCTGAAAAAATCACCCATAATAAAAGAACAGTCGCAACCAGGACTGTTAAACCGGGAACAAGATTTTTGGGAAATACAAAATTTAAAGGCATAAGCTCTCTTTCGCCCATAAGCTCCAGTCCCGATGCATCGGGACTGGAGCTGTGCGAAAAAATATGAATGGTTACTGAATCCCAGCGGAAGTCAGGGTGTGCTGGCCAGCGGCGTAACCGCCAGTAACATCGCCCAAACAGAATGTTAAAGTATAGCTTGCTATGGTATCGGCAACTACTGGCAAAGCGTAACGGTAAGCATTGTTAGTGGCAGTGCAAGTGCCATCCGGCGGGTTCGGCGAAGTAGGCGCAATCCCCATATAACTAGGGATTACTAATGCATTGGTAAAATTGGCAGTAGTAATTGTCTGTAGGGTTGTGTTAAACGGAGAACCCGGGGTACCCGTCGGATAAGAACTCTTGTCGTTAAAGAACAGCTCCATAGCCGAAGCCATTTGCCTGACATCAGCGATCCTTTTAGCGTCCCTGGACTTGGCTCGAGCCGAGTTTAAGGCAAGTAAAACCACGGATGCCAAAAGACCGATAATGGCAATAACCACCAGAAGTTCAATTAAAGTAAAACCGGATTGAAATTTATTTTTGTTTCTCAACTTTTTCACCCCCAATCATTTTTAAATAATAACCCAGCTCTTTCTTGCCCACATAAATTACGATGGATGAGTGTCTTAAGCCGTTCACCTCCGAAAACTTAAGTGCGCTTCTTAGGAAAGGGCTGGATAATATTAATTTACTTAATTATATCACTCTTTTAAGGCTAAAGCAAGTTAAGTTATCAACAGAGTTTATCCGGTAGTACTGGCCAGGTTGTAAATTGGCAACAAAATTCCGGCAACCAGCATCCCCACGCCAATCCCCAAGATAATCATAATAATCGGCTCCAAAAGGGTAGTTAAAGTCGTCACCTTGTTATCTACTTCCTTTTCGTAAAATAATGCTAATTTGGCCAAAATGTCGTCGAGCTGCGCGGTTTGTTCCCCAACTTTTACCATTTGGGTAACAATGCTCGGGAATTCAGGGTGCCCGGCTAAGCCTTCGCTAATACTTTTGCCGCCGGTAATTTGGCCGACTGTCTCAATAATTATATCGCGGTAAATCACATTATTAATTATCTCCGACACAATCTGCAAAGCTTTTATAATCGGTATGCCGCCTACAACTAAAGTTGAAAGGTTGCGGGCAAAACGCGCCAAATAAATTTTTTGAAAAATATCTCCGATAATGGGCAAATGAATTTTTAATCTGTCCCAATTATACCGTCCGGTCGTAGTGGTAATATAAAACCTGAAGCCTAAAATCAGCAAGGCAATAGTTAAAAGTACCAACCACCAATATTGTTCAAAAAATTTGGTAAAAGAAATTAAAAAGACTGAGATAGCAGGCAGCTCGCCGCCCTGTTCCTCTAAAACTGCCGTAAGGTTAGGCAGAACGAATTTAAACATTAGTATGCCAACAATGCCTAAAGCGGATAAAACGAAAATCGGATAAGTCATTGAGCTTTTAACTTTGGCTTTCAATTCATAATCCTTCTCCAGCTGTTCAGCCAAATGGGTCAAGGACTTGTCCAAAGAACCGGAAACTTCTCCTGACTTAACTAGACTAGTATAAACGCTCCCGAAAACCTTATCATGCTTGGACATCGCCAAAGACAAACTCTCGCCGTTTTCCACCGAGGCAATAAGGTCGCGAATAATGCTTAACAAATATTTATGGGTAATTTGGTCTTCCAGTATGCGCAGGGACTGGATAATAGGAACGCGGGCAGAAATTAAAGTCGCTAGTTGCCTAGAAAAAAGCACCAAATCTTTGCTCTTAACGCTTTTGCCGAACGGATTAAATTTTTCAAAAAGCTCTTCGCCTTTTTCTTCCAAACTCACAATGATCAAACCGTTTTCAGCCATTAACTGCTCAGCTCTTGCCTGGTCAGCGGCCACCACTAAACCACTCTTAATAACCCCCTCTTTATTTCTGGCTTTATAATTAAACTTCACCCCGTATATCAACTTTCAATTCCAAACGCCTGGAAAGCGAGTAGAATTTGTTAATGATAAGAATAAATTTATTGTTGCAATAATTTTTATAGCAATTTTTAAGGCGTTTGGTTTTGGTTCTGCCCAATTTAATTTATATTAGGGTGGAATATTCGTCTGCTGAACATTAAATAACCGCATCAATAACTATATGCTAGTAGAACCAATTGAAAGTTGTATTACGGGGTTCATATGCCGCTGATTGGTCGCTGAAACGCCAATCCAGCGTTAGTTCAGCGTACTAATCAGCGTCCCTTCAGCGGTTTAAGAAATTAGTGACAAGAAATACTCATTATCTAAAACAAAATTCTGGGCCACTTCCAACTCCACTTGGCCCTGCTTCACCAAAAGAGCCAAAGTTTTATCTAAAGGCACCATGCCTTCCTCTAAATTAGTGTGGATGATGTTAGGAATTTCATAAACTTTATTGTCCCTAATAACATTGCGCACGGCGTGGTTGCTGACCATAATTTCGTAGGCCGGAACGCGCCCGCCGCCGACTTTGGGCAAAAGCCTTAAAGAAATCACGCCTGACAGCACATTGGCTAGCTGACTGCGCACTTGCTGCTGTTGCTGGGGAGGAAAGACATCAACAATACGGTCAATGCTTTGCGACGCGTCGTTGGTATGTAGGGTCCCAAAGACCAAATGTCCTGTTTCGGCAATGGTTAAGGCCGATGCAATCGATTCCAAATCGCGCATTTCACCTACCAAAACTACGTTAATGTCTTCACGCAAAGCAGCTTTCAGCGCCCCGGCAAAACTCGGCGTATCCAGGTACAACTCCCTTTGGCTAACTATAGATTTATTCGGCGTAAAAATAAACTCTACCGGGTCTTCAATGGTCAAAATATGTTCGCTGCGGGTATTATTGATTTCATTGAGCATTGCCGCCAAAGCCGTGGATTTGCCGTGGCCGGTAGGTCCTACCACCAACACAAAACCCTGCTTCTTGTCAATGAATTTTCGAAGTACTGGTGGCAAATTCAGTTCTTCAATTGTTTTTATGCGATTCGGGATGGCCCTCATAGCAACCCCCAACACGCCCTTTTGGCGGTAAGCGTTTACCCGAAAACGAATATTGTCTTTGTAAGCGTAAGAAAAATCTATGTGCATCTGCTCTTCAAACATCTTTTTCTGGCCGGGGGACAGAAGCACGTTCAGCAGATCATTAATCCCGTCGTTGCTTAAAACCTGATAATTGTCCAGACGCAAAAGCTGGGTATCGACCCTAATAATTGGCGGCTCGCCAACCATCAAATGTAAATCGGAGGCATCCCTTTCCATGACTAATGATAGGAGTTTATTGAGTTCAAGTTCACTGGCCTTATACATATTGGAACCTTTGACCTTTGACATGTGACATTTGACGGGTTATCTTTTTCGCCAAAAAAAGATTAGTCAGTTGTTAGATGTCAATTGTTAAATGTTAAATGTTAAATGTTTTTTTGTAAAATCGTTTTAACGACTGCAACCACATCTTCCGGTTTGCTCAAACGGCGGTCAATATGTCCGGAAATTCCGGCTGACATTAATTGTTTTAGCATTTGAGGGCTAATGTTATTGCCAATAGTAATAACTGGCAATGTGGAAAAAATTCGTTTTATATCAAAAAGCAGCTCAAGCAGGAAAGCCGGGTCTAAAACCGCTCCGCTGCCTATTATCAATAAGTCGGGCTGGTGGTATACAATTAAATCTTTTAAACCGCCGGCTTCTTTGCAATGCAAAGCCACAAAATCATGCGCCTGCAAATAGCGGGTGTAAAGGGCGACTAAGTACTCTTCCGTTTCCATAATAATAATCTTCAGGGAGGGCGCGGGCCGGTCTGCCAATTCGGTAATATTAAATTTTTGTTTAAAAAAATAATCCATAAATACGGAAGTACGGATTATACAGATTATACGGACTGTAAAATCCGTAGTATCTGTAATTCCGTATATTACTCAGTAGTCACCCTAATTACTTCATCGAAAGTTGTTTCCCCATGTAGCGCCTTTAAAATACCGTCTTGCTGCATGGTAATCATACCCATCTTAGCTGCCACTTCATAAACTTTGTAAGCCGAGGATTTTGCTATAATCATATCTTGGATCTCGGTAGTTACCGGCAACACTTCAAAGATTCCATACCTTCCCACATAACCGGTGTGGCCGCATTTTTCACAGCCCTGGCCTTTAAAAATTTTGGGTTGTTTTAAATCCAAGCCTTCCAAATATTCTTTGGACACACCAACTAAAATTTTTCTTATCTCCTCTTCAATCGGATGGGTGAGTTCGGCTTCGGTTTTGCAATTAAGGCAAATTTTTCGGACCAGCCGCTGCGCCGCCACCACATTTATTGACGCTACCAGTAAAAACGGCTCTATGCCCATATCAATCATTCTAGGCATGGCCCCAATGGAATTATTGGTATGCAGGGTAGAAAATACTAAGTGGCCTGTGAGGGCGGCATGTACAGCCAATTCTGCGGTTTCTTTATCCCGAATTTCGCCGACCATTACCACGTTCGGGTCCTGGCGCAAAATGCTTCTAAGACCAGTAGCAAAGGTCAATCCAATTTCCGGATTAATCTGGCTTTGGTTAATCCCTTCAATAAAATATTCTACTGGGTCTTCCAAGGTCACAATATTGACCGTTGTGCCGTTTAAAATCGACAAAATTGAATACAAGGTCGTGGACTTACCGCTGCCGGTTGGTCCGGTGATTAAAAATATACCGTGGTTTTTTTTAATATTTTCCTGAACCCAGGTTAAGGCTTTACCTCTGAGACCCAATTCTTCCAAGGTCGGGACTTTGCCGGTTTTATCCAAAATACGCATAACAATTTTTTCTCCGTAAATCAGAGGCAAAATAGATACGCGCAAGTCAACCGATTTTTTAGCCACATCCACATGGAAACGTCCATCCTGGGGCAGCCGGGATTCGTCAATTTTCAAATTGGCAAGAATTTTTATTCTAGTTATTATTGCCGCGTGGACGTTCTTAGGAAGCATTAAGGAGGTATGAAGTATACCATCAAGCCGATAGCGCACCCTGACATCTTTTTCCGAAGGTTCAATGTGAATGTCCGAGGCGTTCGCCTCAATGGCATTAGATAAAATTACATCGACTATCTTTATTATCGGCGCGTCCTCAATCACTTGCGGTTGAACCGATTGAATAGTCGCGGGTTTCTGTTCAGTATCCGCTTTAATCTGAATATTTTTTAAAGCCTCACCAACCACCCGCTTCAAATTCTTTTTTTTGCCGGTTGCTATTTCAATGGAACTTTCCGAGGCCAAATAAAGCTGAACCTGCAAATTCTGTTTTTGGCCCAAAAACTCCAGCGCTTCCAAAGCCGAAAGGTTGCCTGGATTGGTAATGGCAACTTTTAAAGTTTTGTCTTTAAGCTCAAAAGGGACAAAATTATAAAAATTAATCGCCTCTTGTGGAATTAACGCCAAAGTTGAAGGTAAAATTGGCGCCTGCTTTAAATCCACGTAAGGAATATTAAAAAAAGCCGCTTTGGCTTTGGTCAGATCCTCTTCTTCTAAAATTTTTCTCGTGACCAAAAGCTGGCTCAAATTTTGGCCGGTTTGTTTTTCTGCGCTTCTAAGGTCCTCCAAGGTCTCCGGTTTGACAAACCCGTTATCTACTAAAAATTGTTCAAATCCTTGGTTTGCGTTAATTTTTACCGGTTGATCTGTCATAAAAATTTAAGGGATTTGCGATTCCGGCAAAATTAAGGTGCTTTCATCTTTGCCGACTTCTTGTTGGGCGTTAAGTATAGGAAAAATGACCGCGCCATATTGCTGGTTTATTTTTTTTAATACACCTTCAAAATCTAAAGCATTCCCGTAAGGCAAAATGGCTTCTTCTGCCGAAATTCCAGGACTGCCGCCTCCCCGGGTCAAAATGCTGTCAGAAGCAGGGTTGGAATTTTTAAATAACCCATTGTACAAAACTACACCGCTTCCTACAAAACAGGCGACTATTATTATTGTTTGAATAATCGATTTTTTACTCATAATAGTAGGTTTCCAAACTCAATCTTAAATTTAGCTTATCATCTTGTGAGCCCTCTATTTCTACAGAAGTCAAATTAAGAATTCGGCCATTATTTTCCAGTTTTCTTAAAAATCCCTGGATTTGAGAAAAATTTCCAAATAAATTAAGGTTTACAGTAGTCTTCTGCAGGCTCCTTTTGGCCGCAAAAGGATTGTTGATGATAGCTGTATTTCCGGCGGATATATAATCACCCCGTGAAGACAACGATAAATCCCCAAGCGTGACTCCGGACGAAGCGGCCAGGCTGTTCATCAACAAATTCAGCCTGGTAATTTTACCATCTAAAGGCAAGGCTTCATCGAGCAACATTATATCTTTACTATGTGATTTAAGCTGCTGCACCAGCCCTTTTAGCTGTTCTACTTGATTTTTAACACTTTCTGCTTCAGCCTTGACCTCAGAATATTTGGAATCCAAACTAGCCACCTCGGCTTGTTTCGGTTTTGCAATAAACCAATAAAACAGCACAATAACAACCACTAATAAAATTATCTCCATTAAGGAAGTGCGGGGAGACTTTTTAATAACTGGGGCCGTACTTTTAAAAAAACTTTTTGATGTTTGAAATTCCATAAGACTTTTTAAAGAATAAGCTGTGGGATAATTTTTATTTACTTATTGCGGAACCATTGTAATTAAGCAGGCTAGTATTATAAGTCATAATCACATCAAATTTATAATACAATCTTCCATTGCTCTGAACCTTATGAATAGACCCTATTCTTAAATTGTTAAAATTCTTGCTGAATTCCGGCCGGTCAAAAACTTGAAGAAACTTATCCAATTCATTCATGTCAGGAAGGGCAACAGATAAGGTCATGTTGCCGTCGCCTGCTGATTTTAGGCTGGTATAAATGGCTGTTTTTAAAGTTACCTTAGCTAGTGCCGGAATAAGCTGGGACATATACGTATGTTTCGAGATTAAACCGGATAATTCTTTGAGCTGCGCTTGCCTGGTAAGCAATTCATCCCGGCCTGGCATGGTAGCTGCTTGTGTTTTGCTGTCGCTAATGGTTTTTTCAGCAGCGCTAATGTTATTTACTAATTTTTTCGCCTTCAAAAAAAGCCAGCCATAATAGGCAAACAAACAAATTACGGCCACGGTTAAGACCTTGACGAAAAGTCCAGGCAGAAATTGTCCGAAGTTTGAAGTAGAATCTTGCTGTTTGAGTAAATTTATTTGTGCCACAAGTTTTTACTACATTTGATCTTTGACATTTAACATTTGACTTTGCACTATTTGTAGTTGGCCAATTGTCAAAGGTTAATTGTTAAATGTTTGTTTCTATTCTTTCCTTAAGGCCAACCCAATTGCTATGGGCAGGCTTAAAGCGTAACGTTTTAATATTGGGGCTAAAGACGAACTGTAGCCTACAGACTTGAGTGGATCCCCTAATTCCACAGGCAGTCTTAAATCCTCAAAAAATCCAGCTATGCCCGGTAAATTGGAGCCGCCGCCCACCAAAATCAATTTATCCAACCTAACGTTCTGGGATTGATATATTGTGACTAACTGTTTAATTTCGTTTTTTATAATATTTAAAACTGGTTTTATAGTATCGGGTAAAAAAGTTGATCCGCCGACGCCAAAGTCCTTTTTGAACTGTTCGGCCCGAAACACGCTAATATTCAGTGACTGGGCGATCTTGTTAGTAATGGTATCGCCGCCGACATTCAGGTTGCGGCTTAACCTCAAAAACCCGTTTTCAATAATATTCAGCCCGGTATTTCTAGCTCCAATATCTATTATAACACAATTTAATGGGGTGCTTCCAATTAGCGAGCGAATGAGGGCCAAAGCCTCAATTTCCCCAACTTCCGGCTCAAGGCCAGAAAGCTCAAAAACCCTCATATAATTTTTTGTTATTTGCTTTGGCACGGCTGTAAGCAATATTTGCAAGGTGTTGGCAGAAATGCGCTCGTCCCCGGCAATAATCGTCCAAGATAAATCTATTTCTGTAAGCGCCAAAGGTACATATTTTTTAGCTTCAAACTCGACGGCCGAAGCTAGCTCGTTTTTGCTCATTTTGGGAAGCTGGATGACCGAGGTAAATACCGCGCTATTTGGAAAACTAATTACGCATCTTTTGGCAGTAACCCTGGCCTTATTAACCAAGGCCTTTAGAATCCCGGCCATTTGCTCAATTACCGCTTCATCGTTCTTACCTCCCAACTGGTAAGCAATATTAACCATTCCGTAAGTATCCAAAACAGGATTTTGGCCGTGGGATATTTGGGCAATTTTGATGTTGGCAGTCCCAATATCTATCCCTAAAATAGAACCTTTTTTGGAAAATAAATTGGATAAAAACATTCTATGAAATTGTTTATTTCACTACTTATTTTGGTTTCAAATCAGCCTGCCATCACCTAAACTATAATTAATAGTAATATATTTTAAGCATATTGTCAAAATTTTGAATATTTGATAATATTACACATAGTTCATCCTTAATTCTGTTCCTGGCCTAACAAATTAAGAATAAAAGATTAAAGATATTTTAATGGGTGTGTAGCTCAGTGGTAGAGCACGTCACTGATAATGACGGGGCCGGAAGTTCGATCCTTCCCACACCCACCACTGCTTCGCTCCTATCGGAGCTACGCAGTGCAAGCACGTAGATTTGCTTGGGAGCGAAGCAGTGTCCTGCGAAGCTTTACGCGAAGCAGGACAGCGGAATTGAATATGTATTACGTCTATATTTTACAAAGTCAAAAAGATAAAAGTTACTATACTGGCTACACGACTGATTTAAGAAATCAGTTTAAAAAACATAATACAAAAGGGCAAAAATATACTTCTGAAAAAGTACCTTATAAACTAATTTGGTATTGCGCTTTTGTAGAAAAAAGTAAGGCAACAGCATTTGAAAAATACCTAAAGCAAGGCTCTGGTTTTGCTTTCGCCCGAAAACATTTAACCTAAAATCTATGCGCTTTTTTCTCTCCCCCCTAGTCTTTGTTCTCGGCATTCTGTGTATGAAATATTCAGTTGCCATCACCGACCAGTTTTCTGGCAAAATTGACCTTGCCGAAAAGTATTTGGGTACCGGCATCGGAGCCGGCACCTATACTTTTTGGAAACTTTTTGGCTTAGGGATGTGCGTACTTTCCGTTCTTTGGCTTTTTAATATGCTGCCAGGTGGAGGGTTTTAATAATATTGATGTGGCCTAGGGCCTATAGCATAGTGGTAGTGCACTCGGTTTGCATCCGAGGGGTGGCGGTCCGATTCCGCCTAGGTCCACCAAAAAACTAGAAGTCTAAATATTTTTATGATACAATCTTTCTAAGATGATAAATACCTTAACCAAACTAGACTCAAAAACAATTAAAGAAATTAGCGACGAAAAGCGCGTGCGGAAGACCAACGAGCTTTTTTTATTATTTTCCTTAGGCAGCCAGTTTGACCATTTAATTAAGCAAAAATTGGATGCGTTGGGAGTCTTTTGTTTAGTGGCTGACCCTTCCAAAATCCGCGCTGCCGATGTTAAAAAATTATCTCCTATTGGGATTATTCTTTCCGGCGGGCCATCCTCTGCTTATGAATACCCGCCTTTTGATGCAAAAATTTTTGATCTTAATATACCACTTTTAGGTATTTGCCTTGGTTTTCAAATGTGGGCGTATCACATTGGCGCCGAGGTTAAACTTTCGTCCCATAGAGAATTTGGGACCCATACGCTAAAACTTAAAAACAATTCGCCTTTGTTTGCAGGCGTGCCTCGGCATTCCAAAGTAATGGAAACTCATGGCGATAACATCCACGCGCACCCCCGCCTAAAAATTTTAGGGTCAACTGACAACGCCCCAGTTGCTGCCGGACAGTTTAAACACCTTTACGGCGTCCAATTCCACCCTGAAGTCACGGAGACAGAATACGGCTCTAAAATCTATGAAAATTTTGTGTTTAAAATCTGTGAAGCGCGCGACAAATTTCCTGCAAAATCTGTCGCGCAGATGAAGATCGAAGCGTTAAAAAAACAAATAATGGACAAAAGGGTATTGCTCGCACTTTCAGGAGGATCTGATTCCTCGATTGTAGCGTATTTGTTAAAACACGCGCACGATAACACCCCGGGATTCATCAAAGGCATCTACATTAAAGGCATTGACCGTCCGGACGATGAGGCTAATGTTATTAAATATTTTGGCAAACAAAAATGGCTGCAATTAAAGATTGCGGATGCGACCAAAGAGTTCTTAAAGGCCTTAAAGGGCAAAACATCGATGCGCGAAAAACGGTTAGCGATGAGGGCTGTATACAAAAAAGTTTTAGAAACTGAAGCAAAAAAATTTAAAACCAACTTTATTGCCCAAGGCACCCTTTACACCGACGTTTCCGAAACCGGAGGCGGCTATAGTAGCGGCGCCAGAAAAGCCCAAATCAAAATTCACCATAATGTGGGTTTAAAATTTAGTATTGATGAATTATCCCCGCTTATTGACTCGGTCAAAGATACCGCGCGAAATATTGGCCGCGAAATAGGCGTGCCAGAAGAATTATTAATCAGGCACCCCTTCCCCGGTCCCGGCCTGGTAGTAAGGATTGAAGGCGAAGTAACGCCTGAAAAACTTCACACGGCAAGAAAAGTGGATGGAATATTTATAGAAGAGTTGAAAAAATGGGATTTGTACAATACCCTGTGGCAAGCAGGCGCCGTGGTAACTAATTCAATGATTACCTGTACTAAAGGCGATGACGCGGCCGAAGGCCACGTAATTGCGCTTTGGGCTGTTTGGTCAGTAAACGGCTTTACCGCGAGAGCCGCCGAATTACCTTACGATTTCCTAAAAACTGTAAGCCAGCGGATGACGAACGAAATAAGGGAAGTTGGTGGAGTAGTTTACAGAATTAGCGATAAGCCTCCGGTAACCGTTGAATGGGGATAACTGTTAACACTAAATTATCAAATTTTTAAAAAAGGCTGCGTAAATGCAGTCTTTTTTTGATTTTTCTAAAAATATTATTTTACTTGATTGGTGTAAGTTTTTGGTTTGCGAAATCCAGCTCAAAAGCGCCTTCAAATCTTTGGGCCAACGAATATCCAAGTAAAAATTCAGAATTTGTAGTATATTTTGGCCCGTAAGCCAAATAAATTTTTTCTGATGATGGAACCCAAAAACTTAATTTTACGACTCGATCGGAAAAAACATCAACTGAATAGCTGTTAAAATCAATGTCTCGTTGCGCGATTTTAATGTTACTTTCACCGTTCTTTTCTTCCAAATACACCAGCTTTATTAAATCCCCGCTGACAGGAAAAGATCCATTATTTGTGACTGTTAAATTCACACCGATTAATGAATAATCTCGGTCTTTCATAAACGCTGTGTCGCTGAAACAACCATTGCTGACCCCGACCTCTGCCTTGATCGCCTCTGGCAATTTAATGTTACACCCTTCCGGCCTAAGACCGTCTATTCGGACAACATTTTCAACCGAAAAAATAACCTTTGGAAACCGTTCAATTTTAAAAGAAACATCGGCACCGGGAATTTTTTCGGTTGAAAATGTTG
>Ga0209542_10007257_pt1 | contig 21187 bp, 25 predicted proteins | sample RifCSPhighO2_01_FD_184028 | JGI IMG/M metagenome (GOLD analysis project Ga0209542, IMG submission 184028) | Soil microbial communities from Rifle, Colorado - Rifle CSP2_plank highO2_0.1 (SPAdes) (version 2) | ecosystem: Environmental > Terrestrial > Deep subsurface > Rock core/Sediment ... | reverse complement strand
AATTGAACTGCGTATCGCCGCCTTTTTGGCCGAGGATAAAGAGTTGATAAGGATTTTCAAGGAAGGCGAGGATGTTCATGCCGCCGTGGCTGCGAAAGTTTTCGGCGTACCGGTTGATAAGGTGGACAAAGAAATGCGCCGGAAGGCTAAGGTCATAAATTTCGGCGTGATGTATGGTATGGGTGTGAACGCTCTCCAAAAAAATCTGGGTAGTAATCGCGCCGAGGCTCAAAAATTCTATGATGATTATTTTAAAACCTTCGCCGGTTTGGCGGAATATTTGGATAATGTGAAAAAAGAAACGGCAAAAAGAGGCTACACCGAGACGGTTTTCGGCCGTCGGCGATATTTTGAAGGAATCAATTCAAGATTGCCGTTTATCCGCGCCGCCGCCGAGCGGATGGCTATCAACGCGCCGATCCAAGGCACCGAAGCCGATATTATAAAACTGGCGATGGTTCGCGCCGACGAATGGCTAATTAAGGAAAACTTGGGCGAAAAAGTTTCTCTGGTTCTCCAAGTCCACGATGAATTGGTTTATGAGATGGATAAAAAACTTGTCGATAAGGTTGCCCCTCAAATCAAGAAAATTATGGAAAGCAGTGTTGATTTAAAAACGACAAAGGGTGTTCCAATCGTTGTTGATGTTTCAGTAGGGGGCAATTGGGGGGAGATGAAGAGAAGGTAAGTTAAAAGTTTAAAGTAAAAAGTTAAAAGCGAATTATGGAAAAACACAAAAAACAACTAACTCTCTTGGGAATTTGGAACCAGTTACCTGTTAATGTGTGGGCATGGGTTAGTGATATTTCAACTGCGCAACTCAAGCGCCTGACCGGGAGAGATCTTGGAATTTTTTGCTATCTTAAAGACGACTTGGACTATGAATGTTTTGTCAGAAAAGATACGGATTTATTAAAAGAAGATTTAGACAAACTTTCTCCTTCTGAACAACGTGATTATGTACAAAAGATTACGGACGATTATTATGAAAAATCAAAGCAATTGGAGAAAGAAATGGTAGATGCTGACAGGCTTGATGTTTTAGCTCTTGATAATGAGAGTCTGGCGGGAGTTATAGAAAAACTTGGAGAGGTTTGGTCAACTGTGACTATTCAGATATGGTATGCGGTGCTTTTAGATATTTGGTACCCATCTCCGAGTGATAAGTCTAGTCTAAAGAAAATTATTGCCCCGGCACGCGACCACTGTGGTCATCTTCATGAAGAATCAGATAAGATACAGCATCGCTTAAATGTTGAGGCCTCAAAACGGACTGGTGTCAGTGAGCGGGAAATTACCTTTATGGTTCAGCCAGAGATTGTGAGCGCTCTTCGCGGAAAAGTTTTTTCCAAAGCAGAGGTTAAATCACGTTTGGAACTTTGTGTTATGAGTAATCATTCTGGCACTTTTTCAATACATGGCGGCGTCGATGCTGAATCAGTTATGGAGGGATTTTCGGTTCCAAAAGCCGGCCCTAAAAAAGAGGGGCCTCTCAAAGGTATGCCAGCTTCACGGGGGAAAGTGAAAGGTAATGCCCATGTAATTCTTTTAGATAAAGAATTTCCAGAGTTTAAAGAAGGAGAAATTCTCGTGTCGCTTCAGACGATGGTTCATTATACTCCAATTATGAAGAAAGCTTCTGCAATTTTGACTGAATTCGGAGGATTAACGTCCCACGCTGCGATTGTTTCGCGAGAGTTAGGAAAACCGGCAGTTGTTGGGATTTCCGGTCTGATATCAACTATTAAGACTGGAGATAAGCTTGAAGTCGATGCTGACAAAGGCATTATAAAAATTCTTTAATATTTTATTTTTTACCTTTATTCATCCAAAATGCTCTATCTAATCCACGGAAATGATTGGGAGAGGGGACGAGCGAAAGCGCGGGAGATTTTGGATTCTCTAAAAAAGAAAAAACCGGAAGCGGTTTTAGTGTCGCTTGAAGAAGGAGGAGTGAGCGAGGCGAAAATCGAGGAACTTTCCGGAAGCCAAGGATTATTCGAAAGAAAATTCATTGTTTTTTCGGATAGAGTTTGCGCTGATGTCGGAAACGCCGAAATTATAAAAGAAAAAATGCCGATGATTGCGGAGTCGGATAATGTTTTTGTGTTTTTGGAAGATTCGCTGAAAGCCGATTTGCTCAAAGTTTTTGAAAAGTATGCGACAAAAGTTCAAGAGTTTAAAAAACTGGATAAAAAAGAAAGATTCAATTCGTTTACTCTGGCCGACGCTCTTGGCTCAAGAAATAAGGAAAAACTGTGGGTTTTATACCATCAGGCGCTTAATGAGGGATTGGCCGCGGAAGAGCTCCACGGGACGCTCTATTGGCAGGTTAAGAGTCTTGTTTCTGCCACCTTGGTGAAGACGGCGGGAGAAGCCGGATTAAAGCCGTTTCCATGGACTAAGGCCAAAAGTTTTTTACGAAACTGGAAACCGGAAGAATTAAAACAAGTGAGCAGTAAAATGGTTTCTATCTATCATGACTCAAGACGCGGCGAGCATGAGCTCCAAACGGCGTTAGAAAAATTTATTTTGGATTTGTAACGGTAGAAATATTCTATTTAGTTATCGTCACGAGTCACAAAGTATTTTGCTTCAAGTTTTCGCAAAATACTAAGTGCTCGCGACCCCGACTCGCGTCGCTTCGCGACATGCTCCGTCTCGGATAAGCTAAAAATCCAAAGCAGTTTGGATTTTCTTAACGCTTATCCGCCCGGGGGGAATCGAACCCTCGACCATCTCCTTAAAAGGGAGCTGCTCTACCGACTGAGCTACGGGCGGATGTTAAAAATGACAAAAATAATTTAACACGAATAAAATTTTTTTACAAACAAATAGACTATACGATATATCGTATAGTCTGCAATAATTTATTTGTCTAAAAATTCATCCAACCACTTCCATCTCGGACCAACTTTAGCCGGCATAGAAGCATTAAGTAACCCATCAAGAATTTTATCAAGCATAGTTCTATTTTCTTGGCGCATACCAATTTCAAGTAAATTTCTGAATTTCTTATCAAGACCAATCTCAAATCTGGCCACTGTTGACGGGCTTATTTTTAATTTATTCCAAATACGATAGGGCGGGACTTTCTTCGCCAGCAGAAAAATAACAGCCAAGCGCTTTGCTAACATGATTTTTTCAGTGTCAGTCAAAAGTTCGGCTAAAAGCAGCTTCCTTTTTTTTTGATTCTGGAGTTGAAGCTATAATTTCAAGTAATGATGAATAAATTTCATTTACAACATCAGCCTTAATTTTTTGCTTGGAAATATGAGGCATAAAATTACTATACGATATATCGTATAGTATATCATATTTAATATTGTTAAGGCGGGCGATTTTAAAGCGGCATATCAAATGCCCAAGAGCCAGGACCGGTGAAAAGTAGTGAAAGGGCAATGACCAGGCAGATTATTAAAAGACCATTCGAGCTCTCGAGAGATTCGGGTTGTTTTTTCTTTAGAATCAGGGCAATTGCCAAAATAATAAGAGCAATCAAAGCGGCAACTTGTGTCCAGAGCCCGACAATCATTAAAAGTCCCACGATTATTTCAATGGCCGCTACTATCCAGACATAAGTCAAGCCCGGCTTTAATCCCATTTTTTCAAACATCGAAACCTTCTCGTCTTTTTGCCTGTTTATTTTGGCCCAGCCGTAGTTTACAAAGATTAGACCCAAAGTAATACGCAGAATAAAAGGCGCCAGTAATTTGTATGATAATAGGAATGGAAATATACTTAGCATTGATTCATTCTAACAGATAAACAAATCCTTTTAAAGTTTGGTGAATTGATTAATAATGTCGCTATGGATAAAAAGTCAAAAATATATGTTGTTTTAGACAATGTGAGGAGTATCCACAACGTGGGTTCCATTTTTCGCACCGCCGATTGCGCGGGAGTATCGAAGATATATATTTGCGGCGTAACACCTTCGCCAATTGACCGTTTTGGCCGAAAGCGCCCGGCTTTTCATAAGGTGGCCTTAGGCGCCGAAGATTTTGTGCCCTGCGAATATTATAAAGATACCACTAGAGCGATAAGCGCTCTAAAGAAAAATGGTGTAGAAGTTGTGGCGGTGGAGCAGGCCGACCATTCTATCGATTATCGGGATTTAAAAATCACAAAAGACACCGCGTTTATTTTCGGCGCGGAAGTCGAAGGGGTGTCAGTTGAAGTTTTAAAAACCTGCGACAAAATTATAGGAATTCCTATGAAAGGCGGTAAAGAGTCGCTCAATGTAAGCGTCACCGTCGGAATAATTTTATTTAATGCCGGAGCCTAGTAAGTGTAGGTGCTCAAGATGTTGCCTCTTTGATCTATTAAATCAACTATTTCCCTCCGCTCTTTCCATAATGAGTATTCATGGTTTAGATAGATCAGCCATTCTTTTCCAAGAAAATTTAAGTCGTTTCCAAAATCCGCAACACATCGGCTATAATTTGTCCGCTCAGCCACGAAATTCTTACAGGAAGACTGAAGCCCGTCTGGATAATTTGTCACTGTTTGGCAAGATCCGATAGAACTTAAAAAATCTAAACAGGCATCGTTGAATTGATTTGGCCTGGCGGGCAAAGGGTAAGCGGTGACTCTCGGACATCCACCCGGAAGCGAAACGACAAAATTTTGGTTGCTCTTTTTCAGATAACCGATGCACTTGTTGGTTTTAAAAGAATAGCCAAGCGGTGAGCGCCCGCTAATAATGCTGGCTGTTTCGCCAGGTTTTAATAATATCGGCTCAACGCTGTTTAGGGCGTTGGCGTAATAAACATTTATACCCTCTCTTATGTCAGCTTGATTTCCGGTCATTCGGCTTTTTAAAATCATCCCGGTTAAATTCAAAGCTTTTTTGTTTGTTTCCGGAGCGGTAATAGTCAAATATTCATTACCCGCTTTATCGTCTTGTTCATAAGAAGCCGCAACATAATTTATTGTTAAAGTGTCAGGCTCATTGGTAACCGGCCCGGGAGGATTATCGGCCCCATACAACGTATTGGTTTTAGGATTAGTCCCTATGTTGCTTTGACCGGGTATATTATATTCACTAAGTTTTACCGTCGGAAGAGAAATTTCTCCGCTTCCGGTTGTTGCATTGTTGGTTTGATTCATGCCGCCAAATCCAGGGAACAAAAAACCAAACCAGCCGCTACCCGAGGAAGTTGATCCTGTAGCCACAGGCTTTATGAACAGGCTGTCTTTTGTCGGACTTTTTGGTCCGCCGGATATCAACCATAGAATACCTACAGCAATAATAATCAATATAAACCACCTGAGTTCTTTTAATGCGTCCATCCCAAAATCATATCACTGATAGTTTGTTTGGTGAATGGGGCAGAAGTGAGCGCTCCGGCCGCCCATTTTGAGGCGCTCAATTTTTCCAAGACAGCCCGGTTTAGGGCATTTCTTGCCGGTTTGCCTGTACGCTTTATGAAAATGTTGGTAACCGCCCGGTTTACCGTCAATGCCTCGAAAATCCGAAGCCGAATCACCGCCGGTTTTGATGGAGATTTTTAGGATTTTTTTCATGGCAGCGAAGGCCTTTTTAAGATTTCGGTCGGGCACTTTTTTCGGTTTTGAAAAAGGATGAATGCCGGAGTGCCAGAGCATTTCGTCCGAGTAGATATTGCCGATGCCGGCGATGACTGATTGGTCCAGCAAGGCCTGCTTGATTTTCCAATCGGGTTTTTTGAGGAGCTGTTTTTTAAAGTCAGCAAATTTCAGACCAGAGAGCAGAGCATCAGGGCCGACTCCTTTGAGATCGGCCAGAAGCGGCTTTTCTTTCGTGCGGAAGCAAAAGATTTTGGCGAAGCGGCGCAGGTCCGAAAAAGCTAGGTGTCTCTTATTGGATAAGGTAAAAACAACTCTGATAAAGCGGTTCATAGGGTCGTGAAGCGGTCCTTTTTCATCAGGCGTCCAAGCTCGGCCTATCTTTTTGTATTTGCCATATAGAAAATGGCCGGTCATTTTCATGTGGATGAGAATGGAAATGTTGTCGCTTAAATTTATTATGATATTTTTGGCGATTCTTTCCGTCGAGAGGATTTTTTTACCGACAACCTCCTTTTTGAATTTTTTAAAATACTTGAGATTTTTTATATTGTTTTTTCCGTCGTGAAACGATGAATTATAGCTTGACCAAACATCAATGATCCGCAAACCTTTTACGGTGCGGTTTAGAGAGCGAATAGTCGTTTCTACCTCGGGAAGTTCGGGCATGGAAAAGAATTTTTAATTTCTAATCTATCTAATTAACCTAAATAAAATCCAAACATCAAATCCCAAAAAGTAACAATTTAGACATTTACACTTTTTAATTTTTTAGAAATTAGAGCAATTAGGTTAATTAGAAATTTTGATTTTAGCAAGTTCTTCCTCAACAACTGTTTTATCGTCCCACTGCATTTTTTCGCCATGGGCAAGCATTATATAAGGATCGGTACCCTTGCCCGTCAACAAAACAATGCAATTGTTTTGTTGTTCGGGTTTGCCCAGATTTTCACTAGCCTTCTTTATGGCCAAACGGATGGCCTTTCTTCTGTCCATTTCTATCGTCAGTTTTTCTTTGCGAATCGAGGCGGCCATTTCATCAACAATTTTTCGCGGGTCTTCATCATAAGGGTCTTCATTGGTGAGAATCACTTCATTGCAATATTGATCCGCAATCTTGCCCATCTCCGGCCTTTTCCAAGCGTCGCGGCCGCCGCCGGTATTTCCCAAAACACAGATTGTTCTTTTTTCGCCGAAAGCTTCATAAAGCGCGCGCAGGGAGTCCGGCGTGTGAGCGTAGTCGACTATAACATCAAAGTCGGCGCCCAATCGGACGCTTTGGACCCGACCTGGGATTTCAGTCAATTTTACTAGAGAGGCGGCGATTTGCTCCAAGCTAACATTTTGAGTTCGGGCATATGTTGCAGCCGCTAAAATGTTGTAAATGTTGAACGTCCCTCGGAGGTATGAAAATATTTTTTGCCCTTGAAAAGTGAACTCCACGCCATTATCAAGTAGCTTGTAAAATCCAGCGTCTTTGAGGTGGTAGGGAAGGATTTTGGCCGGCCTTGCCGCTTCAAAGAATTTTACGGCGGCCTTGTCGTCGGCGTTTCCGATCATAAGTTTTTCTTTTTTAGGCGAAATCGACAAGGCTCTGGCTAATGAAAGTTTGGCCTCGAGATAATTTTCGAATGAGCCGTGCGATTCGATATGCTCTGGAGAGATGTTTGTGAAAATTAGGGCGTCAAGGTGAACGAATTTATGGCGGTACTGTTTTGCTCCCTCGGAAGTCATCTCAATCAATGCATAATCGCATTTTTTTGAAACGGCTTCCCGCAGAAATTTTTGGACAAAAAACCGGCCCGGCATCGTCATTTTGAAAAGATTTCTTCGGACTTCTTTGCCGATTTTGAATCGCACTGTGCCGGCCGAAGCCACTTTATAGCCGGCTTCTTCCAAAATCGCCGAAAGAATTTCAACTACGGAACTTTTACCTTTAGTGCCTGTTACGCCGATTACTTTTATTTTTTTGCTTGGGAAGCCGTAAATTAAGGCGCCTAACAGAGCCAATTTATAATGATAGATAGGCGAAAGCGCCGCGAAGAGCTTTTTTGGAATTAATCTTTTAATTAAACGGAAGATTTTTGCCATATTACCCATAGTATTGCTCATTTTATAGGTATTTTATACTTGACATAAAAATATCAATATGGTAATATCTTGGCAAAGTTCTTTGATATGTTTTGCGAGATTCGCCAGAGCAGAAAGCTTTTAGAAATTTAGGAACTTTCTGCTCTGGCGAAACGAAGTAGCCAGAAAAGACACTAAACAACCAACAAAAGGAAAAAGCCGTGAAAACGGAACAAGCCTTATACACAGAAATACAGGTTCAGGAGATTGTCGAGAAGGCAATCCAACAAGACCGAGAATTGCTGGCTCAAACTTTGCGCGGTATGCCGTGTGGTGCGCCCAAAGAAACCAAGCAGTGGTGGATTGAAAATCCCAAAGCTGTCACCCAAACGCTCAAGATTTTTAACACCTTGCCGGGTCCGCAGCATCTCTACGAGTTCCGAATCCGGAAAGACGGCGCTCTCGCCGCGACCCTCGTCACCCGAACTCGCGAGACGTTTTACGTTTCGGAATACGCCGAGGCAATGACGAACAACGCGAAAGAGTTCGCCGTCGGTCCGAAGGAAGAAGTGATCATCCGGGTTTTCACTTGTGAAACCCTGGGTGTCTCCGGCTGGTCCGAAACCGACTTCTTCGGTCCGAAAGGTTTCGAGCATGTCAAGAAGTTTGGTTTGCGCGAATGTCTTCCCGATGACGCTTTCGCCATTCGCGCCGCTCACAAGGGTCAGCCTCTTGACGAGTGGATTCGAGTCGCGCACAAGCCCATTTCGGCGGACGGTTACTCGCTCGTGTTCGGCGTCGGGCCCCATCGCGACGACGGTCTTTACGTCGACAGCTACTGCCTGGGTTCGTGCTACCGGCTCAATCCCGACTTTCTCGTCGCCCTTCGCGTCGCAAGTTCTCAAAACTGAATCACTAGGATCTTGTTGGTCCCTTTGAATTTAGTCCTTCGGCCCCCTACGAAAGTTCGGGGCTTTTTCTATGATAAAATCATGCGTGGTAGTAGGTGAATATTTGGGTGATTACGATTTCCCGACACCGAATCCAGTATCCGTGCATCGGGAATGTTTTTGACTAAGGTTAGAAATAGAGTGGTGTACGAGAATTTAAAAAATGAAGATACTTGGCGCGTTTTGTTAGGTGATTATTATCACAAATTCGATTCAACCCCGAAAGTATTTAAGGGGTGGTGGCACAGAAGACATAGCGCACATTTCGGCGAACGGTTACTCGAACGTGTTCAACGTCGGACACAATCGCGACAACGGTCTTTACGTCAACAGCTACAACCTGAATTCGAGCTACAAGCTCAATCCCGACAATCTCGTCGCCCTTCGCGTCGCAACTCTTTTCATTTCTCCGCCGACTTATTGTCAGCGGAGTTTTGTTTTTGGAGTTGGCCATTCCAGCCACCAAGTTGTTTCCCAACTTCATCAACTTTTTCGGACAGGGTGATATATTTTTTGTTATCAAGCGATTTTGTTTCCCAAAGTATCATTACGAGGATTTTTACCGTATCCATTTTTCGGATCGCCAAGCGCACCCACGGGGTTTTTTCGCCTTTCGGTAAAAAGGCCGCCGTAGAAATTGCCTCAATACTTTCAATGAAAAGCGTATCAACGCGATTGCCAAGCGAATATTTTTGGGTTTTCGGCAAAAGGTTGTGGTATTGATGCCAGAGTAAATAGGTGTCCTTCAATTTTCCTAACACTGGCAAAATTGCGTGGGGGGGGGTAGTCTTTTGGTTATGGGAATTCAATTCGCTCATAGGTATGATGAAATTATTTCTGTAGAAAATCTGCTCGAGGCATGGACAGAATTTTTAAAAGGGAAACGGCAGAAGCCCGGTGTCCAGATTTTCCAATTGCGGTTAATGGAGCACATCCTAACGCTCCATCATGATTTACGCAATCGCACGTATCGGCACGGTCCGTATAAGCATTTCAAGATTGCTGATCCCAAGTCGCGTGATATTCACAAAGCAAGTGTGCGAGATAGATTGCTTCATCACGCGATTTACCGAAAGCTCTATCCGTTTTTCGACAGGACGTTCATCGCCGATTCTTTTTCCTGTCGTTTGGGGAAGGGTACGCACCGCGCTATGATTAGATTTCGGCTCTTTGCCAGAAAAGTGAGCAAAAATCACACCAAAACAGCTTTTGTCCTTAAATGTGACATTCGGAAGTTTTTTGCCAATATCAATCATCAAATTTTATTTTCAATACTCGGAAAATATATTCCCGACCAAGATATTCTCTCGCTTTTGCAAAATATTGTCGGCAGTTTTTCTAGCGGTAAAGAGGGAATAGGACTTCCGCTCGGCAATCTTACCTCGCAACTTCTGGTGAACATCTACATGAATGAGTTTGATCAGTTTGTGAAGCATAAATTAAAAGTGAAATATTATATCCGCTATGCCGACGATTTTGTAATTTTTTCCCATAACCAAAAATGGCTTGTAGAAATTGTTCGATATATCGAACAATTTCTGCGAAAGCGGTTGAGACTTGAATTGCACCCCGACAAAGTTTTTATAAAAACAATCGCTTCCGGTCTTGATTTTCTCGGCTGGGTGCATTTTCCCGACCACCGAGTGCTCCGAACGGCGACAAAAAGGAGAATGTTTAGACATCTAAAAATCAAAAAGGGAAAAGCGGAAACTCTTCAATCTTACTTAGGGCTGTTAAAACATGGCAATGCTTATAAATTGCTCATTAATTTGCTATCGCGAGCTAATGAGCCATTTGATAGATTGCAATAAAAAATCGCGGATTATTTTCCTAAAATTTTAAGGACGGACTTCACTCGCTCGCTCGTTCCCGTTAAATCTTTCGGCAGTTTTTTTATAGCTTCTCTTCCTTCACGCTCACTATAACCAAGTGAGATTAAAGCTTCAAGTACATCCGAATCACCTTTCATTGCTCCGGAGAGCTCGCCGTTACCTCCGCCGATTTTTTCTTTCAATTCAAAAACTATTTTTTCGGCAATTTTTCGGCCGATGCCGGAGATTTTTGTTAAATAAGAAGTTTCGCCGGACGATATCGCCATCCGCAAGTTTTCTATTGACGAAGCATTAAGGACTGATAGGGCGGTTTTCGGTCCGATGCCGGAAATCGTTATCAAAAGTTCGAAAAATTCCAGAGCTTCTCGGTCAAGAAATCCGTAAAGTTCCCAATGGTCTTCTCTAACGGCAAGATATGTCCAGAGCGAGACAGTCCGATTGCCCAGTTTTGTGATTTGCGAGACAGTCTCTCTGGTTACCGAGACTTTATAACCAACGCCGCCGGTTTCCAGAATTACATAGCTCACATCTTTATGGATTACCACGCCCGTTAAATGAGAAATCATATTATTAGTATATAGCAAGTAGTTAGTAGTTAGTAGTCTGAATGAGAATCGTAAAATTTGCCTTTTTGGGGACAATTTGATAATCTCGTTAGGTCTGTAGTTCTTCTACTTACTACTTTCTATAAACTACTGACTAACAAATGGCCATCACATCTTCAGCAAAAAAAGCCCTTCGCGCCTCGCAGATCAAGCGAGTTTTCAATCTGCGCCGAGAGAAAGCAATGGATGATCTGATCAGGGAAGTCAAAAACCTCGTTTTATCTAAAAAAATAAAGGAAGCCCACGCTCTAATGCCGAAAGCTTATAAAGCTATCGATAAGGCGGCCAAAGGGCATACTATTAAGAAGGGGGCCGCTGATAGAAAAAAATCCAGATTGATGGCTTTAGTTAATAAACAACCAACAAACTAACAATTAACAAAAAAATCCTGCCGTTTGGCAGGATTTTTTTGTTAATTTCTCCCCGGTTGGAATTGAACCAGCATTTTTTCCTTCGCAGGGAAATGTCCTATCCGTTGAACGACGGGGAGGGATAATTTAACTTACAACTAATCCTTCGGTAGACTCAAAACAGATAACCTACAACTTACAACAAAAAAACAAAAAATCCAAATCCCAAATTATTTGTCGTTCGTTGTTAGTTAGACTTCTGAAAATTATCTCGATATTTTTTAAAAACCCAGATACTCCAGAATTTTTTGGGACAAGGGCTCTTCAATATGTTCCTCCGGCAGATAATTTTGGAGAGCCTCTCTGATTTTTTGAAGGTCGACTTTCCCAATCGGTATCACCAGCAAGGAATTGGTTATTCCTGAAGACTGGAGAAGGAGGTGGGGGATAGGCCCGTCTTCATTTATAAAAAAGCCTTTCAATATTGAATACGGGTACATATTGCGTCCAGCCTTTATCCCTTCAGTCGAAATTTCGACTCGGATAATGTCCGGCTCTCTTTTAGCGTAGATGAAAATCGCTATCGTAGCGATGAAGAAAAAGACGGCAAGCAAAATGTTATTTAACAGTATAGATGTTACTATCACAGCCGCCGCAATAATGCCGACTGCCCAAAACCAATCTGCCGAGCGGTCTTTCGGTATATATTCCGGTGTTTCCCAATCAATAATTATCTCTTTCATGACTAAATTGTAACACAGCCGAAACATAAATCAGAAGGTGGAGATTTTGACCATTTTCTGATATTGTAGGATTGTTCTATAATCGGTCGATTAATTGACATATAGAGCATCGTTTGCCCGTCGAAGCGCTTTAATTGGCAGATTTTACCGATTATCAGTTTAATTTAGCTTTCAATGCGACATAAACAACCGCTATTTTTCCTTATCGGTATAGGCATTGCCATTTCGGTGATGGTTGTTTTTACATTTTTCCAAACTATCAGAGAGCGTGAAGTGCTTGTTGATGATTTGAAATACCGCACAGGACTTTTGGCTGACAGTTTAAAGGAATCAGTCGAACCGACTTATATAGGCAGTTCAACCTCGACTCTTCAAAAGCTTGTCGACAAATTTACAAATCGTGAGCGACTCGTCGGCTTAGCCGTCTATGATAATAAAGGCAGCCTGATTGCCCGTTCTGTCGATCTTTCGAGTGAAATTGTCAATAAATCGGAAACCGTCTCGGCCGCTATGGATAGCGACAGTTCAATCGGCAATATGATTAGATTCAAAGGCCAGAGCTTGTATATTTTCGCTCAACCTCTCCACTACCAAGATCGGGTGGTTGGCGCGTTCTCGGTAGTTCAGAATGCCGGTTATATCAACGACGCTATCGGGAAAATTTGGAAAAATAACTTTTTTAGATCTTTAGCGCAAATCCTTTTATTTTTTATAGTAATCGTCGCGTTTATTTGGTGGTTGGTTTATAAACCGCTCAAAAATATTGTTGAATCCGTAAAATCAGTGCGAGTTGGTGCCGGAGGGGATCAGTCTTTGCAGAAAGTTAAAGGTTTTACTTTTTTTAGGCCGTTGGTAAATGAAATTTCAAAAATTACCACTAGTCTTTTTGAAGCTCGTCGGAGCGCGAGCGAAGAGGCGAGAATGCGTCTCGAAAAACTTGATACACCTTGGACCGCTGAGCGGTTGAAGGAATTTATTAAGGCTCACTTAAGGGGTCAAAAAATCTTTCTTGTTTCAAATCGGGAGCCCTATGTTCATAATAAAGTTAAAAATGAGATCGAATGGTCTATGCCGGCCGGTGGAATAGTTACAGCCTTGGATCCTGTCATGAGAGCTTGTGGAGGGATGTGGATAGCTCATGGGAGTGGGAACTTTGATAAAGAAACCGCTGATGAAAAGGGAAAATTATCAGTTCCGCCGGATGATCCGAAGTATACTCTTAAAAGGATTTGGCTTTCCGAGGATGAAATCAAAGGTCATTATGTCGGATTTTCGAACGAAGCCTTATGGCCTTTATGTTTAATGACTCACGTCCGGCCAATTTTTAGCAAGGAAAATTGGGAGAGATACAAAGAAGTCAATCAAAAATTTGCGGACAGTCTTCTCGATGAGATCAAAGATATTGAGCGCCCATTGGTCTTAATCCAGGACTATCATTTTGCTTTGCTTTCTCGGATGATTAAAACAAAAAGGCCGGATGCCGAAATCTGCCTTTTTTGGCATATTCCTTGGCCGAATGCTGAAAATTTCAGCATTTGCCCGTGGCGGAAAGAGATTTTGGATGGCATGCTCGGCGCTGACTTAATCGGCTTCCACACTCAACAGTATTGTAATAATTTTCTTGACACAGTTGGAAAAGAAATGGAGTCGCTAATCAATGTGGAGCAATTTTCCATTTCTCGCGACAATCATCTGTCGTATATAAAACCTTTTCCGATCAGTATTGCCTTTACCAGTAACGATAATGCCCCGGCCATTGATAGAAAAAGTTTTTTGGAAAAAATCAATATAAAAACCAAATACTTTGGCTTAGGAGTGGATCGTTTGGATTACGCAAAGGGAATTCTTGAAAGGTTTAAAGGCGTGGAATTTTTTCTTGATAATTATCCGGACTATAAAAAGAAATTCACTTTTTTACAGGTCGCTCCGCTAACTCGGGAAGGAGTAGCTAAGTATCGTGAATATGCCGAAAATGTTAAAAAGGAAGCTGAACGGATCAATAAGAAATTTAAAGCTGATGATTGGCACCCAATAATTTTAGACACTCGCTATCACAACCATGAAGAGCTTCAGTCGTTATATAAATTGGCAAATGTTTGCCTCGTGACGTCTCTGCATGATGGCATGAATCTTGTTGCTAAAGAATTTGTGGCCGCCCGACAAGACGAGGAAGGGGTTCTTATTTTAAGCCAATTTACCGGCGCGGCGCGTGATTTAAAAGGGGCGATTCTAATCAACCCCTACAGTGCCGAGGAGACTTCAAAAGCCATTCATGATGCCTTAGTGATGCCATCTTATCAACAACAACAGCGCATGAAGACAATGCGGGGCGCTGTAAAAAATTATAATGTCTATCGCTGGTCGGCCGAACTTATTAAGGCAGTCACCGGTCTTGGGTAAGGATTGCATGAAAAATCTTTTTGAGAATATTTCTGAAATAAAAACCCAAATAGAAAAAAGGGGCGGTGCTTTTTTGATGTTCGATTTTGACGGCGTGCTTTCGGCGATTGCGCCGACGCCGGATGAAGCTTTTATCTCAGATAAAAATAAAGCGCTTGTGAAAGCTTGCGCCGAACGTTTTCCAGTCGCTGTTATTACTGGCCGAGAGCTCTCGGAGATAAAGAATAAAATGAAGATAGAAGGTCTATTGTATATTGCCAGTCACGGTTTGGAATGGGAAGAAGGTGGAGAATATCATTCAAAATCGATTCCCAAAGAAACAATTGAGGCTATAAATTTCGCAAAAGAAAAAATCAGACCCTTATTGAGCCGTTATCCGGGGATGATTTTTGAAGATAAATCTTTCATGTTTGCCGTTCACTACCGAATAATTAAACCGGAATTGATCGGTGCTTTCGTAAAAGAAGTAACTTCTATTTTAGGACCGATTATTGAAAAAAATAGTTTACGTCTAGACCACAACTTGATGACTTTTGAATTGCGGCCGGAAATCTATTGGAATAAAGGTGACAGCGCGCTTTTCACCTCCGATTATTTCAGAAAAAAGACTAAAAAGAATTTTATTCCGATTTATATCGGCGACAGTGTAACCGATGAGGATGCTTTTAGGGCGCTTAAAGATGGTATTACAATCCGGGTCCGATCGAAGGAGGGAAGTGCGGCCAAATATTTTTTCAAGAGCCAAAAAGAAGTCGGTAAGTTTTTGGGGTGGCTTGTGAAAATTCAACCCCATTCTTAATTTTTGTCCTATAGGAGAATAATTAGGAACGGGGTTGTTCGCGATTTTAAAAAGTCTTACCAAGTTCTATCAGATTTATAGCCGAAAGAGACAGTGTTTTAACTTCGGCGGTTATTTCAAAATTTTTACCATCTAATTTCATGCGGAGGAGGTGAGATTCGAACTCACGGTCCGGTTTCCCGGACACCGCATTTCAAGTGCGGCGCGTTAGACCACTCTGCCACTCCTCCCGATTTAACTTACAACTTACCACAAATAACTTGCAACAAAATCAATCTTAGCCGAAAAATGATTTAATTTCAACGAAGGATTTTATGTGTTAGTATTTGTTTCTGGCTCAAGTTAAAAGTTAAATGTTATAAGTTATGCGTTATCTTGGCATTGATTTCGGCACCAAAAGGATAGGTTTGGCGGTTTCCGATGAAGAGGAGAAGATTGCTTTTCCTAATGTCGTTTTGCCGAATGATTCCAATCTATTGGAGGCGGTAATCAAGGTTTGCGTCGACAACTCAATCGGCGCGATTGTGATAGGCGACTCCAATGATTTTGCCGGCAATCCGAATCCGATAATGAAAAACGTGAAGAAATTCATCAAAGAGCTGGAAGAAAAAACCCGTAAAAATTTTTCTACGAAAAACTTAGGCGGGCAAGTAAAAATTCCAATAATCTTTGAACCGGAATTTATGACCAGTGTTCAGGCCTCTCGGCTTCAAGGCGATATCGAAAGAATAGACGCTTCGGCCGCAGCGCTCATTTTACAATCATATCTGGACAAGATGAGAAATTCCAAATCACAAAAAACAATTTCCAAAAATATCCAAAATTCAATTGAACAAAAAATTCAAAATAAGATTTCCTATGATGATTTTCAGAAAGTGGAAATAAAAGTCGGGCAAATTTTAACGGTCGAAAAAATTCCGGAGACGAATAAACTGCTGAAACTCATGGTTGAATTCGGGGAAGAGAAGCCGCGCCAAATTGTCTCTGGTATTGCGCTGTATTTTCCCGATCCTGATGTTTTAATCGGAAAGAAATGTCTTTTTGTAACCAATCTCGAGCCACGCGTCATAAGAGGTGAGGAAAGCAATGGGATGATCCTTGCTCGCTCAACGGAAGATGGGAAGTTCTCTTTATTAGAGCCTAATAGTGTGATTCCTATTGGCACTAAAGCGAGATAAATTTCTAATTATTCTAACTTGCTCTAATTTCTAAAAAAATCCCAATGTTTAAATTTCCAATATCAAGAAATATTATCTGTTTAATCGTTAGTGTTTGGAGTTTGGGTATTGTTTAGGTCAATTAAAAATTAGATTAATTAGGTTAATTCTATTTCCATGTTCAACTTTCTTGACCCTCAATTTCTGATAAGCACCTTCGGGTTACTCGGTGTCATCGGTATCATTTTTGCCGAGTCCGGATTGTTTTTCGGTTTCTTTTTGCCTGGCGACTCTCTTCTTTTTACAGCCGGTCTTTTAGCTTCTCAAGGTTATTTAGACCCTATCCTGCTTTTCGGCGGCGTGATCATTGCGGCTGTTTTGGGCGACAATGTCGGTTATGCTTTTGGCAAGAAAATCGGTCCGGCGATTTTTACGAAGGACGACTCTTTTTTCTTCAATAAAAAATATATCACCTTAGCCAATAATTTTTACGAAAAACATGGAAATAAAACGATAGTTTTAGCAAGATTTTTGCCAATTGTCCGGACGTTTGCGCCGATTATGGCCGGTGTGGGCATGATGAATTATAAACAGTTTGTCACTTACAATTGCCTCGGCGGTATTTTATGGGCAACCTTATTCGTTGGCGGGGGATTTATTTTAGGAACAATTGTTCCGGGCATTGAAAGATATCTCTTATTGATAATCGCCATTATAGTATTTTCCTCTTTTTTGCCAGGCCTTTGGCATTTACTAAAAAGATAGTTGAGTTTCTAGTTTTTATAACTAAAGCGTTACCGACTTTGTTTTGCTATAATATTAGGTGACTATGAGTAATTTGACGGTTCAAAGTTCCTCGACCTCTCTCTTTAGCCGGATTTTTCCGGCGCCGGGGTTTTTGCGCATGAGCGCCGCCGGTATCGACATTTCCGATACCACGGTCCGGTTCATTGATTTCAAATTTAAAGACGGCCAAAGGTCCATTAAATCTTACGGTGAAAAAATTTTACCAATTGGCACTATGTCGAGCGGTTACATCAACAACAGAGAGGCCCTCGTCAAGATTCTTTCTGAGATAAAAAAAGAAACGAAGATTGATTTTGCCAACGTCTCTTTGCCGGAAGAGAAAGCCTACTTGTTTAAAATGCAGATTCCAAAGATTGCCGGTGTTGAACTTTATGACGCCGTCGGTTTTCACCTTGAGGAGAATGCGCCGATTTCAGCCAAGGAAGCGGTTTATGATTTTATTCTTCTTGAAGAGTCCAAAAAAGAAACAGCCCACTACGACGTTATGGTGTCGGTTATCCCTTCAAAAGTTTCTGAAGCCTATTCCCACGTATTCAAAGCGGCGGGTATTATGCCCCTTAAATTTGAAATCAGCTCCCAAGCTGTAAGTCGGTCTGTTGTTTCGCCAAAATCGAAAGAAAGTTATTTAATTGTTCATCTGGGTGACACCAAGACCGGTCTCGCAATCGTAAATCGGGGAATGGTTTTTTTCACTTCGACCGTTCCCGTCGGCTCTGATGCGCTGAACCAGGTCATTTCAAAAGTTTTCAATGTTCCTTTGCATTCTGTGCCAGAAGTGAAGAAAGAGATTATTTCAAGCGGGAAACAAGACATGGATCTTTTCCTTAAGGTTATGGACGCTACGGCGCCAGTCAAAGATGAAATCATGAAATTGGTTTCTTACTGGAAGACGCATGGCGTAAATGTTGTTCACAATTCTTCTGTAATCGATAAGATTATTTTATGTGGCAAAGACACGGCTTTGCCGGCCGTGGACGAATATGTTTTTGCTGAAACAGGAATCAAAACCGAGGTGGCAAATGTGTGGCGAAACATCATTTCCTTGGATGATTTTATTCCACCGATTCCTTATGAACAGTCTCTTGATTTTGCCGGCGCAATCGGTTTGGCGATGCTTTCTTAAAATTTAAATCCATGTTCAATCTTTTAGTAGAAGAAGATAAAAAAGCGGTCAAGGCGGAATATTGCCGCAGGCTGGTATCGGTAGCCCTCGGCGTAACCTTTTCAATTTTTATTGTCAGTTTGCTTATTTTTATTCCAATATTCATCAGTATAACTTCAGCGAGTCATAATACTAAAATTGAGCTGGATGCCATAAAAAGCAAACCGGCTTCAAGCGATTACAGAGATTTGGAAAAAACCATTCAAGAAACCAAAAGAGCCGCTGATATTTTAAGAGGCGATATGATGTCCAGGCCTCATATCGCCAGCGCTTTGATAAAAGCCTTGGAAAATAAGCCAAAAGGAGTTTCCATCGAAAGCCTTTCTTGGGTCAATGAAAATCCCAAAATAAAGCTGGTTGTAAACGGGGTTGCGGATAGCCGCGAATTGCTTCGGCAATATGTTTCGCTCCTTCAATCAAACAAGTCGTTTTCATCCGTAGTGATACCCGTGTCGGCCTTTGCTAAAGCTGTGGATGCCGATTTTTCTATAACTTTAGAAGTCGTCAAAGAACAATGATTAAATCCAACAGCAAAAAAGTCTTCACAGTTTTACTTTTACTGAACATGGCTGTTTTAGTGGCCATCGGGATTTTGGCCACTTTGATTCGCGGTAATTATGTAAGCGCTCTCCAATTTCGGCAAGAATCTGTCGATGAGTTGGCAAAAATTTCCGACGTGGTTTCGCTTAAGCAGGTGGTCTCTGAAACTGACGAAGAGAGACAATATATTAACAGTCTTTTTGTCGACAAGGATCAAGTGATAGATTTTTTGGAGTTTTTGGAATCTTTAGGAGAGCTGAGCGGCGCAGATGTGAATGTAATTTCAGTGGATGAGGGCAGTCCGGAAGCGCCGACTGAATACACCACTATTAATTTTGAGATTATCGGCACTTGGGCCCAGGTCTTCAAAACAGTGTCTCTGATTGACCATCTGACTGCGGCCTTGAGCGTTTCCAGAATCCAAATCAATAAGAATTATGTCAGCACTTCCGGCAAGACTCAGGAGCTTCTATGGTCGGCCATTGTTGAGGCTAGAGTTTTGAAACTTCATTTTTAATAAAATTATCATGGGATTCTTCAAATCAATCATTTATAAAATAAAGAGCATTAGAAGAGTTGATATTTGCGGTGAACGTAATTTTTATCGCGATTGGGTTTTTGTTGTGGCAATCGGCCTACTGATCATATCGGTGATTTTTGTCGCCCTTTGGTATTTAGGATCGGCCATTATAAATGACCCTGTATCCGTAAAAACAAGCAACCGTACAGTTTTGACTATAAACAGGAGCCTTTTGAACGAAGTCGTAAATTTTTACAAAGACCAAAACAAGCTTTTTCAAGAAACCAAAACTGAACCGCCTGCTGTATCGGACCCTTCCAGGTAGACATAAAACTTCTATCATGTAACATGTAGCGAAACCCTGCCCTCGTAGCTTAATGGATAAAGCAGGACTCTTCTAAGGTCTTGATGGGGGTTCGATTCCCTCCGAGGGCAAAATAAAAAATTAGCGAAGCTTTTTTATTTTACCCGAGAGGAAACACGGGGTGTTTCCGTGAGGGAATCGAAGCCCGATTGAGCTTATTTTATGACTCCGCTTTTTCGGGGGAAATAAAATAACCAATCGGGATACTGACCCTGTAAGGGTCGAATTTTCCTCCGAGGGCATAATATTTTTATAAAAGGCTAAATTGAAAAGTCGTTATTTTTAGTGTAAACTCCCATTTAGTTTTTGGTTATCGGAATATGAAAGCTCTCACCACACTGGCCCAAAATATCTACTTTGGAGAAGGGCGAATCCGGAAATGTCTCCGGTTCACCTTTGAATTTCTTCGACGTATCTTTTGAATTCACCGCTGCCCCCGGCAGTGGTTTTTCTTTTATTATTTATGCGCGATGCAGGACTCGAACCTGCGACCTACCCGGTGTAAACGGGTTGCTCTACCAACTGAGCTAATCGCGCGTAACACTAGCTTATCTTAATAAGTTATAATCTTCAATAAGATGAAACAACGAATCACCTGTATCATATCCGGCCGGGTCCAAGGGGTTTTATATCGTGATTTTACGAAAAGAACGGCCGATAAGCTTCAGATCAAAGGCGAAGTGGAAAATCTTCCGGACGGTACTGTCCGTGTTGAGGCTGAGAGCGAGGAAGATAAATTGGCCGAATTTAGATCTATTCTCGGCAAAGGTTCGACTTTTTCCAAAGTCGAGGGCGTGGTTTGCGAGTCCCAGGACGATTTGAAAGGTTTTGAACAATTTAAAATAAAGTACCGCAGCTTTTGGGACAGGATTTAAAAATAATGGCAGACGAACAAAAACAAAAAATTTCTGTCGGTATTATTATGGATGGCAATCGACGTTGGGCTAAAGAAAAAGGCCTGTCGACTTTTGAAGGTCATAAAAAGGGCTATGAAAAGATCAAAGAGCTTTTAGGTTGGTGTGAAAAACTACCAATCAGCGCTTTGACGATGTATGCCTTTTCGAAAGAGAATTGGAAGAGGGAAGCGTCGGAAGTCGGTTATCTGATGGATTTAATCCGGCTTATGATAAAAACCGATATGGATGATATTGTCGGAAAATGCCTTGTGAAATTTATTGGGGACAGGGAAGATTTGCCCGATGATCTTAAGCCGGCCGTCGAGGTTCTTGAGCAGAAATCGGAGAAAGCCGGCGGAAAATTTTTGTTTCAAATCGCCTTATCCTACAGTGGCCGCGACGAGATTATCCGGGCCATTAAAAAAATCGAAAATCCGGGCCA
>Ga0209542_10007256_pt1 | contig 21188 bp, 24 predicted proteins | sample RifCSPhighO2_01_FD_184028 | JGI IMG/M metagenome (GOLD analysis project Ga0209542, IMG submission 184028) | Soil microbial communities from Rifle, Colorado - Rifle CSP2_plank highO2_0.1 (SPAdes) (version 2) | ecosystem: Environmental > Terrestrial > Deep subsurface > Rock core/Sediment ... | reverse complement strand
TTGAAAAAAGAATATATATAAAATTAAAAGATGAATTGTCCGAAGTGTTCGGCCCCATGCACAAAAAATACGCTGGTAACATGTTGTATATATTGTGAGCAATGTGCGCAATGGAGATCAATTTTGGATCATGGTACATGTGAAATATGTTCAGTAGTGTTGGGTCATCCTTCCTATGTGCAACGAAATATACGCCGATGTCCGGTACATCAGACGTGTATAACCGACGGCTGTACTAATTTTGCTGAAAAGCCTATCTATAGGTATTGCGAAAATCATACACCATGCTCACATGAAGGTTGCAACAGTTATATTGCGCCGCCTTCGAGTACATGTAGTAGACATAAATGTGCCCAATGTAATAGAACTTATGGCTGGTCGATTTGTAAACTCTATGAATTCGTGCATTGTCATTATTGTGGGATGAATCCCCGCAAAATTATAATATGTACTTTGGAAAAGAAAATTACATTATGGTCTTCGCATTGCCAGTATCCTGGATGTATATATGACTCATTACCGGGTGAACAGGTGTGTTATGAGCATTTGGATATTCCATTATCGGATTGGAAACCATTCGCAGAATATCTGGCCGCCAACCCCACCCACAAAATTTATGCCTTCTGCAGTAGTCATAGATTAGCGTCCATATGTGAATGGCCGACATGTTGGCAAGTATCATATGATTATTGTTCGGCGCACCGATGTTCCAAGCAATGTACCTATAGTAAACTATGTATTCATAATATGAATCAATATATTGTCGGGAATTATTTGGCTGTTATTCCTCGGGATATTGTATACATGATTTGGAAATATTTCCATCCAACTCCAAACTAAATAATTTTTTCATAGTCATATTCAATTTTATTGAATCACCAAATTGAAATATGTTAGACTCTAATGTATAGATAGTGAATGATTGTAGCAATCAGTGGCAAGGCTAGATCCGGGAAAGATACGGCCGCTGACTATATATGCGAAAAATATGGATATACATCGATGAGATTTTCAGAACCAATTTATGATATAATGTACACGATTCAACAGGTGGTCGGGGTATCACGAGAAAAAGATCCGGAATTATTACAATTAATTGGCGACTCGCTCAAACTTCATTATGGCGCCGATGTGTGGGTACGCAACCTGTTGGATAAAATCCCGCCGAATAAAAAAATAGTGATTGGCGATGTTCGCCATCAAGTTGAGGTCCGGGAATTAAATTATGCCGGAATACCAATCTTACGAATTAATCGGCGCGATCGCATCATTGACCGCAATCCTACTCATATTTCTGAAATTGATCTAGATGATTATCCATTCGATTATGTTATAGATAATGATGGGCTGATTGAGGAATTATATGAAAAAATTGATATGTTTATGGAAACCGTCACTAAATTATAGTCGGACATTATTCAACGACAAAAATAATATTATTTATTTTTGATAAATAATATAATTAATATTCCTCATGAGTTTGGGCCAATTGTGCTAACAGCAAATCATTAATTATTCGTATGATTTCACTGGGAATTGTACTAAACCATAAGGCGGGGTTTCGTCGGCATTTTTTATTTAAGCATTGTCCACTCAGCTTGGCAATTTTTTTGTGAGTTAGATCTGACTGACAAATTTTACATTTTTTGTAAACAAATGGTTGTATATATTGATATCGATAGGCATGAATATAATACATATTGTAATCATAATCCCGATGATGTACATTCACACTTAGAATATCTCCATCAATTGTCTGTATGATCATATCCTCGTCATCCTCACAAACTCCTTCTTGTTTGGGAAAAGATATACCTTTGAACTCATATATTGGACAACATTCGCCAACAATTTTTTTAGCGGATGATCCTAATTTATGTTGAACTATGACAGCAAATAAATCATTATCAGCATCAGGCAGATATACATAATCTTCATTGTGTTTTCGGCAAAATTTACTTCCGGAAATTCTCTTCTTGGAACATCTAGGTTTTACACAATGATCATAACAAGATGTATAGTGTAATTTATCTTGTATAATAAAACTATTAATTGTAATCATTAAGTCTACTGGAATAAGTGAAAAGAAGATGGTTGAATTCTGAAAAATATCTATATCCAAATATTGACCACAATACTCTGCCAATTCTCCACATGATAATTTGTCCTTCTGTACAAATCTTGTTTTTTTAAAAACTGATGGTGTCAATGGTTTATATATAATAAAATATTGTAGTTTTCCATTCCTATGACATGATTCAATAATATTTCCATAAATTGTTTGCCAGAATGCATACACATACTCATACTCACCATAATAGTATTGTTTTTTCAGTCGTATATGACATTGTTGAGGAAAGCTGATTCCTTTCAAATTCGGGTAACCACAATAATCACCCGTAAAATATGTGTACTCGTGGTTAGAAATAAACCAATTTTTTATTGTCTCAAAATGATTTACTCCAATATTAGCAATAAATTCGTATTTATCTTGATGTTGTTCACAAAAGTCTGCTGCGTATGTACCAGCATATCGTTTCTTATTACAAAATGGTTTAGAACAAAGGTTTGTATTTTTTGAAAAAGTGGAGATATCCATGGATAAATAGATGATATTGTTTTAGAACCCACATGGGCCTAATATTTATCAATACCAAATTCAATTGGCAAATCATCTATAGATTATTTTATAAATATATTTTTGTATATATTACTACTCGCCATTTGAATTTTTTCATCATGGAATGATAGAATCTAAATGTATGTGCTACAAGTCAACAATTTACACGATTTCGTAATCGGCATTATTGTCGGTGCCGGATTTACCGGAATAGTATGGTGTGTGTGCGGAATTATAACATTGATGATTGTCCAATGTATAAAATGGTGTCAACGCCCAAAATTATTAGAGAAAGAGCCAACCACATTGCTAAAAAGTTCGTCAACTCCATCGGACTTAACGCCGCCGCCATTGTATGATAACATAACATATTATAGTGATCCCGATTATATTTCTCCCGGCGATACGCGTTTATTTCATACTAATAAACTTGGATATTTAACAGATATATAATATGGTCGGCCCATTTGATTTTTTACCTGGCAAAAATTGTTAGATATGAATGAGCGCCAACTCATTGCGACAAAAAATTTTCGATTATTAGAATGCACAGAAATCCTTGAGCGACATATCGTACTCGAGGTGCGATCGGGCATGATGACCCGCGACGATCTTTGCACATTAATTGATAATAGATATATTACGTTGTCGAGTACTCCGATATCGATCCTCTCGGCCGGCAAAGTACGTACCCGATATTTATTCGCTGAGAACTATATAGAATTGTATATGTATAAAATAAATGACTTTCAGAAAATTCTGTTATCACAATGCCGCACACAACAAATTGAGAATAGAAAGCGTAAGTGTGTGGCCTGCCGCTGTTTCATCGAAACCGATGATGATATGTATGGCGCGATCTTATTGCTGGCCAGTCTCCGCGGATATATAATCAGATTATGATCTACCATTTTGTGACATATGAGTCAAGCGGTGAATAATTATTTTTATATCCGATTGAAAGATTATAATTAGAGCCTCCCTATTGTTACCACATAAGTTGGCCTCGGATGCGGTTGACCATGGTCAACCTATATCTCTCGGCCGCCGGGTTGCGCGATTGAACGTAATATCCCATGGAACCAAGATGACGGTAACTAAAATAGATATCTTCCGAAGGAGTTAATACGCTTATCGATTAAGAATGGCGTTCAAGAATGAAGAATAATCAATAAATGTATCATTGGATATATCTTTTTGTTACCACAACTTCACATACTTGAATGGAACCACATGCGATTACATTGTGCGCGATTACATTACCATGCAACTTACTACCGGTTTATTTGCTCAGGATCAAATTCGGTCAATATATAATAAATTTTTAACATTCAAGAATGATTTTACGAAGTTTATTCAACTCGGCCGAAGTATTCAAAATTGATTTTTATATTATATTGAACATAAAATGTCCCATCAAGCAGTAGCAATAATCGGCGCCGTATTTGTCATTCTGGCCGTTATTTGTGCATTTATTATAATTGCCGCTGACATTTACGTCACCTATTTGTTAACCGGATATGATCCATTTTATTATTCTTATATGTATTTACTCAAGTTGTATGACAGGATCCCTATGTATTATGCTGATCCTACGGCTTATCATCAAGCTGATAATGTATAATATGCATCAGCATGCTGGCTTGAATAAATTTCAGCAAGAATTATCCAAGCCAATAATAAATGTATAAAATTGATTTTTTCCTAGCCAAATATCATTATACTTCGTTCCATCTGATCGGCTTTACTATGGATCTTTGGTTGGGGGTATTAATAATAGTGTTAAGTGGGATTGGTGCCATTTGTTTGGCCATATTAACATGGTGTTTGGCACTTGGACCACTTATTTGGATGATGACAAAGATACTATTGCACGACAATAATCCGCAAACTTATTATATTATTAAGAAGGAATGTACTGATGAAACGGCGGGCCCAGCATAGAGCCGTAATCAAATTGATTTTTTCCTAGTTAAATATTAATATAATTTGTTTTCCTCCGACTGGATTTACAATGGATCTTTGGTTAGGAATATTAATAGTAGTGTTCAGCATACTTAATGGACTTTGTGTAGGCGTGTGTGCCGCGTGTTTATATGTGGGGCCGACCATTTGTATATCTTGGGCAATAACAAAGATAAGAGTTAATTATAAGAATCTCCAAAATTATTATAAAATTAAGGAAGAATATTCCGATGAAACGGCGGCCCCAACATAGAACCGTAATAAAATTGATTTTTTCCTAGTTAAATATTGATATAATTTGTTTTCCTCCGACTGGATTTACAATGGATCTTTGGTTAGGAATATTAATAATAGTGTTCAGCATACTTAGTGGATTGTGTGTAGGTACATGGACAGCGTGTTTATATATAGGGCCCATCGTTTGTATGTCCCGGATAATAACAAAGATAAGAGTTAATTATGAGAATCTCCGAAATTATTACAAAATTAAGGAAGAATATTCCGAAGTGAGTGAACAATCAGAGATTGCCTGGCAGATATATAATCGGCCGACAGAACACATATAGGTCCCAAATAAATTTGATTTTTTCGTGAACAAATGTTATAAATTAATAGATAGACCGAAGGTTACTCCGGCCAACGGAATAAGAGATATTTTGGCGCATCGACGATCACATGATGCATTGGTTATTAATATTTATGATAATATTGATCGGCGTTCCGTGCCTTTCAATATTGATAATTCCTGTTGGTTGTGCGATTGGCATCATGTTGATAATCTGTCAGATACAATATGAAAACTTTAGAGATTATTATCGAGCAAAGAAAGAAAGTGATCGATATACACAAAAAAGCAGTGATACTGAGCTTGGCGAATCGATCAAAGCTTGACACATTTGAATTTTTTCAATTAAGAAAATATAATATAAATGAGTTGGACTCCAGCGGATATTTTGTCACTGACTGTGGTCAGTTTCATGGGATTATTGCTCATAGGATCTGTATTATTTGCGTGTGGGCAACTAGATGGGTGGTCATGTTTACAATGTTTCACTTGTGGATTTCAAGAAAAATCGGCGCCGATTCTACACACGGCCGACGATGAGTTTGATTTCATCGAAGAATATCAAGAGAAATCATATGTTACTTTGCCGCTTGATGATTCTATTATTGAAGTTAATACGGAACAAAATCGATTGCTGGATGACGTCCCTATTTAACGGACCGAGTCACACCTAGGAGTCAACCCGAAGACTGCTGGATTATAAAAAATGAAATTTTTGTTATGAAATCATAGTAGACCATGTGGACGCCGATAATTATATTAATTGTGAATTTTGCAACATATATGGGCTGTTTATGTTTAATATTAATAATCGTTTTGATTTGTTGTTGTAACATAAATGATTGTCAACGTAATAATAATGTGGAGGAATATGAGGAAATATATACTCCAATGATAGTAGATGTCGAGTCAACCGATGACATTCCGGTTGATGAAGGGTCGGATAGTTAAATAGAATAATCAATCATAATATGAAAAATTTCATTTTGTGGCCGGCCTTTCCAATTTGAAATTCCAAAACATATAATGTATAGTAAATAATTTGAGTGATGGAGTGTTTCCCGAATTGGTATATTATTTATCTTTGTGTTCTCGCGGGGGCGATTATCGTGGCCGCATTATGTAATATAGTTATGATTGGCGGTGTTGTCTGGTTTCTTGTCCGCACATATTATAAGACGAAAAAATATAAAGAATTAAAGGCTCGTCCGGATAAGTCGGCATACACGCCTATTGGTGATCATCATAAAAGCCCGAACACTGTATCTAATGTATATATATCTGATGTAAATACCTTACCGCCAACCTATGATTGATGAAGGATCTTGGCGGGGTTAATCCGCCTGGCATAATAAAAATGAATTTATTTTTTATGAGAATAGTTATTAGTATATATTTCAATCATGGTATGTTTTCCGACGGGTCTCGTTATATATTGCATCATCACTATTGGTCTTATCTTTATCGCACTAAGCCTGTTAGGTATTCTTTTATTATGTCAATTATGTATAGTAGGATATTATTTATATAAAAAAGTGAAGGAGCACATGTTGCTGAAGGCACAGTATGACAAAATCGTAACCGCGCCGATTAATCGCGAGATGGCCGATGAAGTAGGGCTCTGAGTTATTTGATTATAAAATTGAATTTTTTTAGTTATAAATTGTATTGTGTCGCCGGGATGAGTGGTATGTTGTCTGATAGTTTATTAAAAGGGTGTTAAACAGGGCAATCTCAATTGTGTTATAACGGTTGTACAGAATGGGCGCATAGATATTAATCAGGTGATATGTGAAGATAGGACTATGCTAATGTTAGCATCTGAGATGGGCCAAATAGAAACAGTGAAATTTTTATTGCGTGTTGGGGCCAATGTTAATGGTGAAAATAAATATGAAGACGTTCCTCTCATATTTGCCGCACATTGTGGTCGAACCAAAATAGTTAAGTTATTATTAAAAATGGGCGCTAATATTAACGCCGCAAATATATTGGGGACGACCCCGCTAATTAGTGCAGCATACAAAGGGCACAACAATATAGTAAAAATATTACTATCCAAAGGAGCGAAAATTAATAAAATGAATGAGAAAGGTGCAACGGCCCTAAGTCTCGCCAATACACACAAGCATAAACGAATAATATATCTTATTCACTTATATTGGTGTAAAAAAAGATCAACCACATATTTTAACATAATCCCGGCGGAGTTAATCCACGAAATAGCACGATGGTTATGACATTTGAATTTATTTTTTGTAATAAAATGAGTAAAATACGGCCCATGGACGCACAACAAGTGAAGAAGGATTTTATAGAAACGTTCAAGGCCGCCATGATGCAATCGGGGCTGGGCGTTAATTATATAGACACGCACAGAATGTCATTATTAATGTGGTCGGCCAAATTTGGTTTGATAGAAGAAGTGAAATTAGAATTGGCCCGTGGAGCAAATGTTAATCATAAAAATAAATATGAAGATACGGCATTAATTTACGCCATCGAGGGAGGTTTCTATAAAATTATAAAACTTTTATTAAAAAAAGGGGCAGATGTTAATTGTGCTAATTACCAGGATTGTACAGCATTAATGATAGCATCAAGCCGCGGACATATAAAAATAGTAAGATTATTATTAACATTTGGAGCAAAAATTAATCATATGTATAAGAACGGCTGGACGGCGTTAGCATTTGCAAATCATTGCAAATATGATCATATAGAAAATATTATTTATATCTATTTGTGGAAAAAAAGATCAAATACATATTTTAACAAAATCCCAGCGGATTTAATCCACGAAATAGCACGATGGCTATGACATTTGAATTTATTTTTTGTGTTACTAATTAGTAAGTATTATTCTAATATTAACTAAATCGGGATGTTGCTTATAATATTAATATCAACGATATATGCTATCATACTAATTGTAACGACATGCATTGGTATATTAATCCAACTTGCGATCAAATTAGCAATTTATTGTTGGCCAATGGTGGCAACGACCTATCGGCGACTATTTTTCCCGCCAGAATTAAGCGAACGAATTCTAATCGTGTAAAATGGGCGGGGGCATATTGATATTTTTTGACCCGACAACGGATGTGTAACCCCCCAAACACGCCACTCTCAAACCCGATAAGAAAATGAACCGACAATCAAGTATCGCGCCAATCGAAGATTGGCTAGGCAATTTCATTGCCGCGGTGACCATGGGTCGCCTAGCCTATCGAAGATAGTCGTGCAATGAATTTTCCTATCCTACCATAGGATCGCGCGCACAATGTAATCTCATCGGCTCCATCTATCGTATCATGAGTGTAACTAAAATATATATAATTAATGATAAGAATTATCGATTACTCATAATTCTTGAACGTTATTCATAATCGGGCATCGTATCAACTCCTTCGGAAGATATCGATAATAGTTACCATTGGATAGGTTCCATTGGTGATTACGTTCAATCGCGCCCGGCGGCCGAAACATAATGGGGTTTCCCGATGATTAAATCCGTTATACGACGCCGCCGGTGAATTCATATCGGCGATGATTGATGTTTATTTTTGCGGCGGCCTCGGCAACGATCCGATCATATTCGCGGTCATAAACAATTTGGCGTATAGATGCTATATTTGTCCTAGCCAATATAGTCTCCGGGGTAAGTAGGCCGATATGCAACGACCATCTGATTCCCAATACGTCGTGTATGGCTAATGCATATTCCCCCTCTTCATGACTCAACGGAACTCTCACAATATCCACATCTTTATGTATTCCGCGCGCATATGATATGGCTGCCGACCATTCCGCATCATTTCCGGCCGGTGATTCTATTTTTTGTTCCTTTACAAAAGCATAATGGTGCCCGAGTTTCCTATGTATGAATGCACGCCTAGCTACCGATGTTTTCTCTTTCCATGTCTTTGATTTAGCAATCGCGGTCAACTCTTTGCGCGTGATAAGATATCCCGGCGAATCATAAAATTTTATTGGCAGCCCATAAAATCGCGCCTTAAATATTTCATCGCCCCACATTAAGAAGTCAACGGGGAAAAACATATGAATTTGTGATTGTACTCCGGCAAGATATGTAAGAAAACCGGTGCCAATCTTATCATATTTCACATATTTAACACTTAGTTTATGATTAATCAGCCGCCGATATAACATTTTCATCCCCGCTTTATATCTCGCGGCATATTTTGTCATAAAATGTTTCGGCTCTTCGACCATTACAATTCCCGAGAATAATTTATAAAACTCTAGTACTTTTTCGTCAAAATATAATTGATCCGGCAAGATTATAAAGGTATCCATGAATGATAATATATAATAACTTGATTGTTATTTTTTGGCACGACGATAGAAAATTACAAGGAGTATAGAATATATCTGCCGAAAATTAATATAAAATGTTGCGGCAATACAAACAAAAAATATTAGAAGAGTATGTGAAGCAATTAAATGATGGACCCAAGCAGGGAACAGAAGAATGGTTATCACGCCGGAAAAAAACAATTGGCGGAAGTGAAATATCTACAATCATCGGCGTCAATCGATATAGTTCTATTTATGTTTTATTGTTAAACAAAACGGGCCTTGGTCAGGGGCATGTCGGCGATATCAAGACCCGATGGGGCAATTTATTCGAAGATATATTATGTAAATATGTGGAACATGATTTGCATACTGAAATAATCGGCGACGAATTATTCATCCCCGGACTAATTCCGGAGCAGTCATACTCGCCGGATGGGCTTGGTGTCGTGGAATTTGATGAAGAAGTGGAGATATGTGGCGCGAAATACAAATATCGAGTAGCGGCGGCCGCACTTTTCGAATTCAAGTGTCCATTTAATCGCATCCCCAACGGTTCAATTCCAGAATATTATGTGCCGCAAGTGAAGGCTGGGCTTGATACGATACCCGTCGTCGACATTGGAATCTTTGCCGAGGCCGTCATTCGCCGATGTACCATAGATTCCCTTGGTTACAATCCGGTTTATGACTCCACTCTTAATGGAAAGACCGGCCGCCCAGTGAATACTTTGCCGCTGGCGTATGGATTCGTCGCTTTCTATGATAAGGAATCGAAGCCGGCCGTCGACCCCCCAATAGACTATGGGCAAATTTCAGTTGCCGAGGTAGAATTATTATTCGAGCAAGCAATTACTAAAAAAATATATAATATCTGGTATTCACGGCCGGTTTATGGGGATGCGCAGGATACTACTAAGGAAGATTTATTGGCAGTAAAGGATAAACGGGCGGTTGGAATCTTGCCATGGAAAATGTTCCGGGTAGATTATCATAAGGTATCCCGCCCCGAAGGTTACATCGACAAATATGCCGATAAAATGAAGGAGATAATAGCAGTTGTAGATAAATGTATGAAAATAGACAAAGATAATCGACTAGAAATTATAGATGAATATATAGAACAAAGTGGACATGATTGACCGGTCATTCATTGATTTATTATTTTATTGATTTATTATTTATTGATTGACGACTCCTGTTATACATCGCCGATATATAATGGCAATGCCGGCGGATTCACTTGTGCGAGTAATTTTCACAACATCGCCGGATCTTGCGCCGATCCAGACGGCCATTGGGTCACCTGCGAGAATCATGGGAAACTTATCAATATCTGTGTAATTTTCGCGGCAAAATAACTCAACTTCTTCTTTAGAAGCGATTTCGTGTTTTGGGACGGCTACATGTTCCGGGACCACTGTTTTGAACAAATCATATGTATGATTTTCGATGCGTAATTGTGCAACCTTTGTTAGGAATTCGTTAGCAATGGCCTTTTTGATATGATTAGTCAGTGGTTCTTCACTAATGATAATAATATCCAGAGCTTGTGACTTATGTTTACTGATAACTGGTTTTAATAATTTTGTAAACTCCGGACTTCGAGTGGCAAATTTACTTCCCGGCGACATGAGTAAGATGTAGACTTGGCGATCATCTTTTTTGCCGCTGATGTAAATATATTCGAAATGGCGAATGTTGACGGAGAATTGATTGAGATCAATAAATTTATAATCGGTAGTAATCCCGCGGTATTTGATGAACGCCGGTAAGTTACCATAAACTATACCAGGGACATATTCAGTGCCGCGCTGCATACTTGTATAGCATATAATACATTTAATATTTTCAATTTTGTTATTCAATATAGATCAGCGGCATTTAATTTTAGTTAATTATTTTTTCTTCATGTAGTTATATATAATCCAACCGATGCCTTATCACGGTGACGTTCTTGGTGGAATTGTTGGCGGAGCAGAGGGATTCTTAGGGCCTCTCGATAAATTGATAGAAGATAATTACCTTGTTGTTCTTGAAGCCGTATTAGTTGTTGTAGTTTTAGTACTCGTCTTATGGCCACTATGGGTGTGGATGTCCGGAGGTAAGAAAGAAGGCTGGGGTGAGGGCGGAAAGAATGTAGAGCGTCAAACTATGGACCAAAGCTATTTCTCGCCACCTTATGAATATACTCCGGCCGCACAAGTTGCCGCGCGAAGTGAGGGTATGGAAAACCCCCGCGATAAATCATATGCTGCACAAGCAGTTGCAGGGCCCGGATCCGGTGTAACTTCCCTTGCCAATTTGATGGATCAAGAGGCTCGTGCCAAATTCTTGATTGATAATCAATGTGCTCAGCGTGGCGCCCCGTACATGGGTGACCCTTGGACTTGGCTCGTCGAGGCCTCCAAAGAGAGTTATATGGGACAACGTAAGGAAGAGTACGGCGACAAAGTGAAGGACGCCGAATTGACTCCCATTCTTGCTGAACAAATCGGCTCCTCAGAATATTAATTAGAATAGCAATTGTATTACCATGGCCGGAGTGCGACGGTCGGCCAATTCGTAAATAACTCATATTTTTTTATCAATTCAATTATATATAATCTTACCCAATGCCTTATTACGGCGGCGATCATAAAGGATTTTTTGGAGAAAACGTTGCCAATTTGATGGAGGAATACGCTACCCCAATATTTCAAGTCATGTTAATTGTAGTATTATTATTGGTAATATGGGCGGTATGGTCATGGTGGATCATTCGCCGCGAACGGTTGGGAACCGGCGGCAAAGTAGTAGCATATCAGACAATGGATCAGGCATATTTTGATACGCCATATGAATATACACCGGCGGCTCAATACGCCGCACGCAAAATGGCCGAAGAAGCACAGGCCGCCGCCGCCAAAAGTGAAGGCATGGATGGATCACGTGATGCCGCCCCCGGATCCGGCGTAACTTCTCTGGCTCATTTGATGGATCAAGAGGCCCGCGCCAAATTCTTGGTTGATAATCAATGTGCCCGACGTGTCAGCTATTGATGTTCAAGTTAAGTGAAGGATCTCCATAGACATATTTAGTCGGCCCCGTTAAATCTTGGTGGACCAGAACTAGTTTTATATTTTTTTATAGTACGTTGTTTCTCCGATCATTAAAAAAATAATTCTATTTCATAATATATATTGTTTTTACAATGGAAACCGAATCATCACTTATGTCAGGGATTATCTCAATTTCCAATAATTATACCTATTATATCCTCGCATTAATAATGGTCGTCGTTATTATTGTAATATATTATGTATATTTTTCCGGCAGCCATTCTAAAAAAGAATCCCATAAATCTAAACGGAAATGTAAATCGGCGGATGATTCATCATCGGACGACGAGTCTTCGGATTCTAAAAAAATAGATCAATTAATCGAAGATATCAAAGAAAAACAAGCGCAGAATACAGCACCGCCCGAAAATTAACAATCGTTTACATGATAATTTCCACTTCGTGACCAAACTTATCAGATTGATAACATAATATATTATATAATTTTTTAATACATCATTGATGATCCGCCAACATATTTGCAGATTAAGCACAGATCCGCACATGAAATCTGAACAAAATCGGAGGCCATCATCAAGCGCCGGATCCGAAGGCGAGCTTGCGAGCCGACCTTCACAAGCGCCATCATGTGTCGGCTCGCAAGCTCGCCTCTGGCGCCGACCTTCACAAGCGCCATCATGTGTCGGAGCCAAAGGCAGCCTGCGAGCCGACATTTGCAAATGTCATCATAAGTCGGCGCCGACATTTGCAAATGTTATCATAAGTCGGCGGGATGAAACCCAATTTGGTTATGATGTATTTAACCAATTTGTGTACGATTGATTAACCTATTTGGCCTACTATCACAACCCCCCTTCTGTTTGTTCGGCCGTATATTATCTGTCGGGCCCTTGATGACCGATGCCAATTGAAAAAAATATATAAACAAGTAAGCATAATATTTGTGTAGACAATGGCATTGACTGATTTACAGAGGACACTTCAGAAGAAGTATCCGAAATGGTCGGAACAGACACATGTCGAGCGCAAAACATTTTATGCGGGATCATCTCAGCCGGTGACGGCCGAGGAATATGTGTATACAATGGGTGAAATCAAGTTGACGCAAGTCACATATCCGCCGGCGTTGTATAAAATCATTGATGAAGTTATAGTTAACGCATTAGATCACGTGGTTAGATGCCGCGGCGGCCCACATAAAGTCACGGAAATACGTCTGACATTCGATCGTGAGACAGGAAAATTTACTGTGCGCAATGATGGTCCGGGCATTGAGATAGAAGTTCATCCGGACTATAATTTGTATCTGCCGCAGGTCATATTCGGCCTGATGCGTACGGGGTCCAACTTGGACAAGGAAAATCTAGCAACCACCGACGATATCATTGGCGGAACCAATGGAGTTGGTGTAAAGATTACTAATATATATTCATCAGAGTTTTCTGTTGAGACGGTGTTCCGCGGCCAAAAATATTATCAGAAATGGGTTGGCGGAATTGAAGGTGAGTCTAAACCTGTGATCACGAAAATGCCGCCGAAGAGTAAGGAATATACAGAAATAAGTTTCATTCCCCGGTATCATGATCAGTTCAAATATAATATTGAACCGCCGCAGATTTATGATCAAATCTCGCCGATAATCGCCATGCGTATGTATAAGGCATCGGCATATGCCGGCTGGGTCAGCAATGGGCAAGTCACTTGTTATTATAATGAAGAGCCAATTACATGTAAAAGTGTAACTGATTTGGCGAACTTAATGTTTCCTGGCGCCAATGTGCAGTCGACACATATATGTCCCTGCACTGGAACGATAACGGCGAAACATATCCGCGACAATAATTGTAATATGTGGGAGGTTGCGTTTGCCTATGTGGTAAATACGGCTAAGTCTATGGATTCTATGCATCAAATCACTAACGTAAATGGTATTGCTGCGGTCAGGGGCGGGCATGTGGAACACATATTTGGGCAATTGCGTGCCGGCATTGAGAAAACGATAACGGATGAACTGAAAACGCACAATATAAAGTTTCAGCCGATTTATATTTATTCGAATGTATGTATATTCATTAATGCAAAACTGGCTGGCGCCGAATGGTCTAGTCAGCGCAAGGATGAATTGACCGTAGACAAAAAAGTATTCGCCGGGTATCAATTGCCGGCGAAATTCATAAATGAATCGGGAGGATACCTTCGTGACAAGATTATGTCATTGATCTATACAGATAAAAGTAAGAAGAAGAAGAAGCTCATCGTCGACAAATATACGCCGGCGAGATGGGCTGGAACCAAGAAATCTGAACAGTGTACATTGTTTCTGCCCGAAGGAGATTCGGCCAAGACAATGTGCTCCGATGGCATAGCATATAAACCGAAAGGGGCAGAGGTACCGCTGCTTGGCTATGATCGATTTGGTATATTGACTCTTGGCGGCGTGATTATGAATGCGCGCAAGGACTCAACAATAGTCCGCATAGGCGACAAAGATAAATTAGTTATGTCAGACAAATTGGCGGCAAATAAATTTATCAAGGCTTTGCTGGAAGTGGTGGGCCTGAATCCAAATTATATGTATGACCCGAAGTCCCCCAGTTATGCGCGCGAACGTAGTCAACTGAGATATGGCCACGTGATTTCCTGTGTCGATCAGGATCATGATGGTGTGGGCTTCATACATTCATTAATAATAAATTTGTTTGAAAGATTCTGGCCGAACCTATTGGCGGCCGGATTTGTTCAACGATTTGTGACACCAGTACGTCGAGCGGTCCCGAAGACGAAGAGGGCCGGCACAATCCTAGAATTTTATAATGAATACGAATATCGGCAATGGGCGATGACCGTGGACGTCAAGCGACTATACGACATAGAATATATTAAAGGGCTGGCCTCGCATACACGCGAGGATGTGATTCATATGTTCATCTCATTTATACAGCGAGTGTATACGTACATGGTGGATATAAATACACACAAAATATATGAAGATTATTATGGCAAGGAAACAACGGCGCGCAAACAAATATTGAGCACGCGGTTAGAGGAATTGCACGCTGACGTGTTGGCGCGTCAGCGCGAGACACGAATGATATCATGTAGCGATCATGCAAATTATGAGGCAAAGGCGCATATGCTATCAAATATTCGACAGAAGTTATATTCCGCCGTCGATGGTATGAATGAATCGGGGCGCAAGATATTCGACGGTTCACGGAAGAAATTCCGCAAGAATATGTCAATAATAAAGGTGGATCAATTGGCCGGATTCATTTCGGAGAATGAGGCGTACCATCATGGCGAAGTATGTTTGCAGCAAAGTATATCCGGCAAGGCATTCATAGTAACCGGCGGCGTTCAGTTGCCGCAATTATTGCCACGATCGACAGGTCTGGGCTCTCGTGCCGGCGGTAGTTCCGAGATATCAGCCGCGCGTTATACTAAAGTAATACTAAATAAAAAATTGACAGACTTACTGTATCCGGAGGCGGATATGGCATTGCTAAAATATGTAGTAGACGATGGAGATGTAGTTGAGCCGGAATATTTTGTACCGATATTACCGATGGCTGTGTTGGAATCAACAAAAATTCCAGCGAATGGCTGGCGAATTAAGGTTTGGGCGCGCGATGTATTCGACGTAATCGAGAATGTGCGCATGTTAATCCGCCGCGGGAATGCAGATGTCCCGGGCTTGAAATATATGCGGGATTATACCCGCGGATACACTGGCGAAATCAAAAATATTCTTGGCGAGTACTATTCATTTGGCAAATATTATTATGATGCGGCGGCCAACATGATCAAAATCACAGAATTGCCGTTGCGTGAATGGACAGAAGTATATGCGGAGAAGATCCGCAAGAAATGTCCGCTTGCCGATGATGTTCGCAATTATAGTTGTAATGAATATGTAGATATTGAAATTGATTTAGTCAGCGGCGGTCAACATCAGGTGAACGACGATGATGTTGATCAGGCCGCCAAACCTACCCCGCCGACGAAGAAGGCTGCGGCAATGAAATTGCCTAGCCAATCAAAGATTGGCGCGGCACCAAAACTAAAGGCCTCTGCTAAGAAACCGGCGGCGACGATGAAGAAGGTCGCTGCTAAACCCGCCACGCCAGATATTGGTGGGCGCCGAGCGATTGACATAATCATGGAAGAGAGTACGACTCCGGGCATCGATGGAGTCGAAGAATACTTTAAGTTAAGACAAAAATTATCGTCGGAACTCAACTACATAGGTAAAGATGGTGAGGTGATTGAGTTTAAAACCTACGACGACGTGATCAAATATTGGTGGAACATACGAAAAGATCTTTATCGTATGCGGATTGAGCGGTTGCGCATACTTTATGAATTAAAAATATTATATCTAGAAAACATTATAAAATTCGTCCGCGAACATAAAAAATTAACATTGGCGCATATATCCCAGGATGCGGCAGAGAAATTATTGGCCGACGGACAGTACGTCCGCTTCAATTATAAATTGTTGAAGACCCCGGGACTTACCCCGACGGATCAACTGCGGAATGTCATTCTCATTACCGATGCATCATATGATTATATATTTGATATACGTGAGCGCGACAAGATGACCGCGGCTGTTCAATCGCGGGATGACAAATTAGCAAAACTCCGCGGCGCTGGCCGAACTCAATGCGATGGCGACCGTTGGTGAATTTCCGGGTGCCCAACTGTGGCTGGAAGAATTAGCAGCGGCCGAAGCGGTAATCCGCGAGGGATTCGCAACCGATTGGAAATTCGGCGAAACACGTGTCTATGGATAAGACCAATATGTATAAAAATCGTTGAAGGTTCGTTATTGATATGATACCGATATAATACCGATATAATATCGATATGATACAACCAATTTTTTTGACTATGTCCGGTCCCGCCTGTCCTCCAAAGATCAAAATAGAATGTGGACTTCTTAGTACCTATGGGAGCTGATTGAGTTCGGCGTTCATCATCACATCGATATCCGCGCCGGTGCCTTAACGCGGCCAGCGGGGTATACTTTTTGATCGCTTTTTTATTACACAATATATGTTTTATCTCTTAGTCATAGACATAATGATACGTCCCCGCAGTGCGGGCCATTATCCAGTATATGATGAATTAAAATATAAAATTATGTTGTGTACTCAAAAGCGATCATAAAAGTATACACCGCCGGCCGCTCAATGGCACCGCGCGCCGATTAAACAGATTATCATATTATTCAACATGTAGATAACCTAATTTTCCATTGGTCAAAACAGGATATGGTATCCACGACAAAAAAACAAATTACTTACTTCAATAAGTAATTTGTATATTTTTTCCGGCTCCGAAATGCAAATTGTTATTACACATCAATACCCTGATGTGTAATACATACCATACTACTTATATATAAAATAAGACAAATTTGTTTAATATACTTTTATCAAATTGAAATTTATACATAAGAAATCAATATATGCTCCAGGTCAAATATCTCTATGAATGGGTATGTGTCGGCGACATTTATATCACGGGGCATACATCTGTGTCCGCGGTTACATCTGATAGGATCATTGATGTGTATCCAGATGATAATCTGGCCATGGATTCACAAAATGTAATATATATATATGATAATAGATGTCAGGCGGCCACATCCTCGCTCATCAATGCCGCGTCCCATGCCAATGTATTATCGCGGGGATTGATACCGGCCAATGTGATTTTGCCAACTAAGGCATCGACGCAGTTGATCATGTCATTTCCTAATGAAATCTGGTATCATATCTTCCGGTTTCTACCATATTTTGCTACGGCCAATAATATTATGTTGACGAACAGACATCTATGTAATATCGGTCGGGATTATTTTATTCCGGCGATGTGCCAAGCAATCTGTAATAAAATTATATTATCGGAAACATATTTATGTTCCGGTTGTTACTTTCTAGCGGCCAAACCGGTTTGTAAATTGTGTATTGACAAGGTTACGCCGGAGCCCCTAAAATTATTGCGGCGTGAATTACTGTCAGGCCGACAATATTCATCAGTATTCTTAATAGAACGTTATGCAATGTTTACAGATTCTCCGCCGTATGTATTATTCGAGGCAATCACCGATACACAAAATCAGTATTATAATGATAATCTCATATATGTCATTGAGAAACTCCTTTCGGCGCGACTCTTTCGATATCATTTAATTATACGTCTATTATATCATGCGTGTACCGCCGGGAATACGAAGGTGGCCCTATTGTTACATACATGGTTATGTCGCGAGAAGATAGCGGCGCATGATTTGCAAAAGATACATTATAACTCATGTAAGATGTTGATCCGGGCATCATCGACAAATGATAAAGATGAGTTTATACAATTTATATCGATACCTTGCATAAAGCATACTCAAGAAGAATATAATAATTTGTTTGAATTGGCGGTGGTATATGGTCGCGAAAATGTACTTATACTTTTCGAAAAAGATATCAGTCAAGAATGTTTAGAATCTATTTTTAATAAGTTGAAGAAAGAACGAAATATATGGATGATAGAAACTTTATGTCTCATGATAACACTAGATCAACACGCATTCAATATGTGGTTCATGTGGGCGATTAAGTGGCGATATCGCGGTATGATGACGATTCTTATTCAACGATATCCACAATTCATCACAAAAAAACTACGGTCCCGAGCATTAGAATCTATCCGCGGCCGCTCTTCATATTGCAAATCATATTATAGTAAAGTAGTAACCTCCGCGATTGAACGAACCCTTATTAATATTCAAGTTACGGGATAAGGTCGGAGTAAAAAATAATATTATATTTTTTGCAATGGGTAGACATATTAATCAATAATACATTAATCAATGATACATTGATCAATAATACATTAATCAATTACACAATTTTTAATTCTGTCAACGACAAGTTAAGAGCGGTTAAGACTTTGATATTTTCCTTGACTGCTTCAGCGATATATTGGTCGACCGCGCCGGCATTTCTGATTTTCACTTGTAATTTGCGAGAGAACTGGTCAACCATGAATGTGCATGCGGGGATATCCGGGAATAATTCTATGATAGATTTCATAAGTAAGTTGCCGATTGTACTTGATTCGCCGGCGATAGTCAATGTATGTTGGTCGGCGACAGATTCGATTTGTGCGGCCGAGATGGAGGATAAACGTGCGATGATATTCAGACAGGCCTCGCTTACAATTTTTTTCGGATCCATTGTTCCATTTGTGTTAAATGTAATGCGATGATGGCGCGGATCGGATATTCCGCTGTGTATTTGATCCGGCTTTGTATTATATTGATTATACATATTAACATCAAGCGGGACACATGCTACATTGAATGCTAGAGTATGACATGCATCATTATATCCTAAATCTTCGGCTATATAAATCCGATTGATTGTTATCTCTGTATTCGGCTGCAATACTGCTAAGTCAAATGTAGTATTGAATATAGTTGGAGTTCTTCCGTCGACATGCCTTATATCCGCCGCCTTTACCACCATATTATTGGCGGTCGAATTCTTCACATGTAGTTTGAATTCGGTGGCGGCCGTCACCGACTGCATAATTGGTATATTTCTAATTCGTTTCTGTACGAAATCATTAAGTACATATCTATCTGTAGTAGAGAATTCACTATAATCAAAAGTCATTGCCTTGGCCGGTAATTCTGATACGAGAACCCGCCGAATACCATTAGCGATGGCCACATTCACACCAACAAGTTCAAATGCAACCGAATATTTCTTCAGCGTTGTGGGCATTAACTTTTGTATTTCCGGATCTTTGATCCGCGGGGTTATATCAATGATTGAGAAATTTGTAATCTTTCCAAATATACCAGAAGATTTCCGTTGCAAATCACTCTTGGCCCCGGCCAGAAACTTCAATTGATCATCACCGGATAATAACGTGACGGGCGCATTATCAATATCACTATTACCCGTGGCCGTAGTCGGGGCGGTCGAAACAGTTAGTGTGGTAGTGTCGATGGGTGTAACCGTGGGTGGTACGGCGGGCGAATTTGCCGGCCGTATTACGCGTTTCTTACTGGGTTTCATTTTATACAATGTATATAATATATATTTTTCAATTTGATTAAAGTGGGGTTATATAAAAAATAATTAACCTATATAAATATAATTAATTGAAAATGCCTGGTCCGCGGTATGATTTCATTATATTAGTAAAGGATCGCGGTCAAAATAATATTCGTATATTGCAATATATCAATCGAAATATTAAGACGATCAACGCGATGGGTATATTTTTGTCGATCACAAAGATTTGTGAAGCAGATTTTGATAGAAATATGGTAAATAAACTTCATTCCCGCGGCATCATGAATTTGCCGGCGCTGATCACACACAAGGGGAAAATATATGAAGGCATGAATAAAATTCAGACACTTTTTAACAATAATATTGTTGAGTTTCAACAATTTCAGGGAAAGAAACAGCCGCCGAAAGAAGATTATCGTGATGAGACAGGCGGAGTTCCCGATCCATTATCCGATGTATCATCATATCAAAGATTTATTATCGATCCAAAGAATGATAAGGGCGGAGGAGATGAAGACGATGATGCCGACCGAAACAAGATTGATATTGAAAGAAAAATGCGGGAG
>Ga0209542_10007252_pt1 | contig 21193 bp, 20 predicted proteins | sample RifCSPhighO2_01_FD_184028 | JGI IMG/M metagenome (GOLD analysis project Ga0209542, IMG submission 184028) | Soil microbial communities from Rifle, Colorado - Rifle CSP2_plank highO2_0.1 (SPAdes) (version 2) | ecosystem: Environmental > Terrestrial > Deep subsurface > Rock core/Sediment ... | reverse complement strand
TGTTTTGCCAATATAAACCACTGAAAAAGGCGTTATTTCCGCACCAGTTCCTGCTGTAGTGGGAATAAGCAATCTTCTAATATTATCTCCTCTTGGTTTTATGTTTCCATTTATAAAATCTTCAATGTTTCCTTCTTCCCCGCTTAATAAAGATGCTGCCTTGGCAATATCAATAACAGTGCCTCCTCCAACCCCGATAATAAAATCAACATTTTCTTGCCTAATAACATCAATCGTTCTTTCAATATCTTGTAAAAATGGGCTTTTTTTAAAGCCTGAGAGATAAGTAACATGATAATTTAATAATTGAGGCTCAATAAAACTTTTGGCCCCACTATGCTCATAAGAATCATTTCCTCTTATTAATAAAATAGAATTTGGTTTTTCAATATTTAGTATACTACTTATTTGATGCAAAGAATTTTTTTCACTGTAAACTTTTGTCATTTTATTCCAAAAACCTCATAAATGCTTCCTTATTTTCTTTTGGAATTGTTGTTGGCCTTCCCAAGTCACTCCTTACTTCCTTATTAATTCTGATTTCCAATAATGAAAGGTTGTCATTTGATTTTAATAATTTCATCTTTTCTTTAATCTCTTCTCTTGTTTCTGCCTTTAATGCTGTTTTATATCCACAAGCCTCAGCAATTTTAACAAAATCAATATTAAAGCCGGCAGTTGGTTGTCCTCCGACAGATTCATGCGCTCCGTTATTCAAGATTATATGTTTGAAATTCCTTGGATTCTGTGAGCCAATAATAGCCAAAGAACCCATGTGCATTATTACAGCTCCATCTCCATCCAAGCAGTAAACTTTTCTGTCGGGTTTTGACAATGCAATGCCTAAAGCAATCTGCGAGGAATGCCCCATCGAACCAACCGTTAAAAAATCTTTTTCATGATTCTTTTCATTTTTTTCCCTGTGTTCAAATAATTCTCTAGAAACTTTTCCAGTTGTTGAAACAATAATATCCCTTTCATTAAGTTCATCAACAATGGATTTAATTGCCTCTTCTCTTGATAGTTCATAATCAGTTTTTATTTTATTTTTTAAAGAATAAGATTCAAAAGTCCCTTCCCTGACAACTAATGCGTAAGGGGAACTGTTTATTTCAAAATGTTCTGATGCATTTTCTAAGCTTCTTTCAACAAGTTCATCGGAATCAGGCAATATTTCATAAGGAATGTTTAATGTTTCCAGGAGTTTCAAAGTGATTTTCCCCTGCTTGACATGCTGGGGTTCATCTTTCTTTCCTGGTTCCCCCCGCCACCCGATCAGCAGTAATATTGGAATGTTATAAACATCCGGATCAGCAAGCGAAGTTAAGGGATTTACAGAATTTCCCTGGCCTGAATTTTGCATGTAAACCAGACCAATTTTCTTAGTAGCCAAATGATATCCAGTAGTTAGTGCAATTGCACCTCCTTCATTATGAGTAATTATGTGATTTTCGGAATTATCCGCAACATAAGCGCAAAAATCTTTCAGCAAAGAGTCAGGAACTCCAGCAAAAAAATCTATTCCATTTTTATTGAGTAAATCATAAAAACACTTGCAATTTATCATTTTATAAATTATAAATTTTTTTAACATCTCCATCACTAAACATACATTTCATCAAACTCTCAACTCTACTGGTAAGGCTATATAACCTATCTTGACCTCCTCTATTAAGAGCTTTTATAAGTGGATGACCTTCAGATCTTCTTTTCCTAAGATCATCTATTCTATATTTTAAAGAATTTTCAAAATCCCCTTCCATAATTTCTGGAAGAAAATCTCTTACACAAAGGGCGTCTACAACAGTAAGTATGTCTAAAGTAACATTTGAGCTTTTAGGTAAAGGAACTTCTAAAAATTCTCCAGTTTCATGAGCATCTTTTAATATTTCATATGCAACAAAGTGAAGCGCCATTCCTTCTGCAAGATCATCATATCCCATATAAGAAAATTGGGCATAAGTTAAGATCTCATGAAAAGGATTAGAATCCTCTCCATTTGGATTATTTCTTCCATTTCCTCCAATTAGATAAAAAGAATCTTCTATCAGACCCATAAAAGCTAATTTAACAGGATCTAAAAAATCTTTTAAAAAAGGATAATTCTCAACTATTAGTCTGCCTATTTCTTCACATCTTCTAGAAACTTGAAGACAATGAGGAACATAATGTTCTGGTCTACCAATATTGGGAGAAATTATGGTTGCACCTAAAAAATCTTTTGTTGCTTCACTTAAATCTATCTCTCCAGTCCAATGGTTCCAAAGAGATTCTATTTTGGTGTCTAACTTCTCATTTGTATTTAAATAAGGAATAACAACTTCAGCATAACTAATCATTTCATTTCCCTCCTGGAATCAGATTCAAAATGTCATTTATAGGAATACAATATTCCTCTGATTCATAAGACCTGCCGTTTAATAAAATAGATTCTGCTGTTTTTACCATGTTTGGATAAGCACTCCTTAACATATGATTTGCATAAATAATGATATTAACACCGGCGTTCATAAGCTCTTCCTCAGTAATTTGATTATAAGTAGAAGGAACGACTACTAAAGGAACTTTGTTCTCAAATTTAGAGTATTCTTTGCAAAAATCAAGTATTTCCTTTGGATCTTTTTCTTTACTATGAATCATTATAGCATCAGCGCCAGCCTCCATATATGCCCTTGATCTTAAAAGCGCATCCCACATCCCTTTCTTTAATATCAAGCTTTCAATCCTAGCTATAATCATAAAATCATTAGTAACCTGCGCTTTTTTTCCTTGAGAAAGTTTATAAGAAAATTTTTCTATAAAATCCTGAGTTTGTTCAACATCAGTTCCAAATAAAGAATTTTTCTTCAAGCCCACTTTATCTTCTATTACAACTGCAGAAACGCCCAATCTTTCTAAAGTCTTGACCATAAAAACAAAATGTTCTGGTGCTCCTCCCGTATCTCCATCAATGATTAATGGTTTTGTAGTAACATCTAATATATGTTGTATTGTATCCAATCTTGAAGTAAAATCAATTAATTCTATATCTGGCTTTCCTTTTGCTATAGAATCTGTCAAGCTGCTTACCCAAGCACCATCAAATTCACATAACACATTATCTTTAGTAATTTTAGTATTTTCAACTATTAAACCTGTAAGGCCATTATGGGCTTCCAAAAATCTAATTATAGATTTCGATTCCAATAATCTTTTAAGTTTCTTCATCCTGACTTCTGGAGTTGTACCTATTTCATTTAAAGCATTAATAAGTTTAGTGGAGGAAATATCTTTTGTATAAGGTACTTCAATTAATTCTCCTCCCCATTCATTAAGTGTTTCTATAACTCTTCGTCTTGTTTCTTTTTGAACACCTGTCTTCCAATCATCGCCATGAACAACATAATCAGGCCTCAATTCTTTCAGATTAGTGGTATAATCAAGAGTTTCTTGTGGAACAATCTGGCTTACTCCTTTTATATTTTCAATTATATTTTTCCTTTGTTCATAAGAAAGAAAAGGAAGGCGTTTATAACTTGCAATAGCTTTATCTGTTAACAAACCAATTGTTACTTCTCCAAATTTTCTAGCTTCATTTATTATATTAATATGTCCGTGGTGTAATAAATCTGCACTAATACCAACATAAACCTTTTTCATTTCAAACTCCTTTTGTACCAAATAAAGATATGACAAAACTTTTAAATCTTGCTAAAGATATACTATAAGTGAATAAAAAAAGGGTAGGATTTTCAATTTTAGGAATTAGCATACTAATTTTTCTAATTTATAACATAGGATTATCAAATCTTATTGGAACATTAAAAGATTTCAATTTTATCTATTTGCCATTAATAATTATTGTATTGTTACTATCATACACTTTAGCAGGAATTAACATATGGATATTAATATGGCCATTTAAAAAAATTTCAGTGTTAAATTCAATCAAATATGTGTATTTTACCGTATTTTTTGCAGCAATGCTTCCAGGAAAGCTGGCAGATTTGCTTCTTCTGCACTTTTTAAAGAAAGAAAAGCTGACTATAAGCCAATCAACAATAGTGGTATTCTTTGACAAGATAATAAGTCTGTTATTAAAAGTTGCCCTAGGTCTTATTGGAGCGATATTTGTTTTAAAAGAATTTAATTTTTTGTTTATAGGAATACCATTGATAACTTTAGCAATAATAGGAATATCTTTGATTGTAGTAAACTCAAAAAGGTTTAGGGAATTCATAAAAAAAAGCGTTCTAAGAAAATACTCATCTATATGGAAGGGATTTTCCAAGAACCTAAAAAATTATCAGAAAGAGTATAAGGTTTATTTAGGATACAACACACTAGTTACATTAATAAAGACAATTTTTGAGGCGTTATTATTCTTCCTGTTATTCTTGTCATTTGGGCAATATGTAGACCCAATAAAAGTATTTTTTGTTTTTTCATTGTTATCCATAATAATTCTCTTAGCATTTCCAATAGGAATTTCTGGATTAGGAGTAAGAGAAGCCCTGGGTGTTGTTATCTTTAGCATGATTGGCGTGGATTCTGCAGTGGTATTTAACTCATTAATGCTGAGAATATTTTTAGTGTATATAATCAATTTTGGAACATTTATTAAATATCATGATGAACTTAATTTATTAAAGAAAACCAAGATATGGAAAAAGATCAACTTTTAGATTTATAATTTCTTGCCAACTTATATTGGCTATGAATTTGTTTTATCCAACCAAAAGTTCCAAGTATGGCAAATAACCATAAATATAAATCAAGAATATTAAACAAAGCAAATATAGACAACCCAACCAAAACAAGCAGTCCATAAGGTAACTCAAGGCCTTTTAGCCTTGGTAATTCAGTATGACCTTTAGAGAAATTAGAGAATTGCTTGATATACAGAATAAAAGCTATCATTGTCATGTTAAATATAGCAATCGCTCCAACAATTAATATTAAAGGATTTCCAGAAATCTTATAAGCACCTATGGTTGCTCCTAAAAATAAAAAATATTTAAATATTTTATTGGCAATGCCATCATACCATTCTCCAAATGGGGTTCCTAATTTTTTATATCTAGCTACCTTTCCATCCAGCATATCCGATATCAATACAAACTGTATTAATACTGCTCCAATAACAAGATATTTCCACTCACCTAATGCAAAAAAGCCTCCAGCTACAATAGATATTAATATGCCCATAGTTGTGATTTGATTTGGAGTTATTTCAGTTCTAACGAGAATCTTTGCTATTGATTCTACAAAAGGCCTATAAATTATAGTAATTATACTTTCTCTTCCACTTCTCATACGGCTGTAATCTTTTTTCATTATTATTTTAACTCAAATAAGAATTTATATACCTTTTTATTTTTTGAAAAATTTCCTCTTCTTGATCATATAAAGAATTTCTTCTTCTATCTTCCTGTTTGCATTGATGGTATCCGCTATAAATGCCAGTACGATTATCTGAAAGCTTATAATTAGTAATATTGCCGCTAAAATTAAAGATTGCACATGGCCAGTATCTCCAATATGGGAGAAATACAAAAATCTTGCTCCAAGAAATAATCCAATAATTAAGGGAAGCATAGCAGTTATCAATAAAGCCCTTAATGGCTTATACCTGACATAACTCCTGATTAACATCAAGCCTGCTCTTTTGGCATAATTAAATACATTATTAATAAGCCTGCTCTTGCTCTTTTCCCTTCTTCTGAATTCGCATGATGTTTGGACTATCCTTAATCTTTTGTCAACTGTCTGTATTATTGTCTCCTGTACATAAGTATAGTCTGATAATATATTCAACCTTAAAGCAGCCTCTCTTGAAAATGCCCTAAAGCCGCTCTGTGCATCCCTGACCTTAAAACCAGAAACCAATCTAGTGACATAAGTGGCCAGAATATTGCCATATTTCTTGCTTAAAGGCATATGATTTAAGGAAAAAACATTTCTATTGGTTAAAACTACATCCGCCTTGCCCTCAACGATAGGTTTAATCAGTTTAGGGATTTCCTTTTGATTATACTGGAAATCTGCATCTGTACTTACAATTATATCTGCTCCTAATCTTAACGATTCTTCCAAACCCTTCTTAAAAGTCTGTGCCAGTCCAAGATTATGTTTATTGCTTATAATATAATCTGCTTTATTCTTTTTGGCTATTTCAACGGTTTTATCAGTGCTTCCATCATTTACAACTAAAACCTTGGCATTCTTGACATAATCCTTTATTTCCCTTATAACTTTGCCTATATTGGCCTCTTCATTATAAGCAGGAATCATAACAATTAGTTTCATTTTAATCATTTAACCAAATAGGAGATAATTTTATAAATGTTTTTTAGCAAATAAATATATTGATAAGGATTATATTCTTAAAAATTTAAAAAAATATAATATATGCTCTTTTAAAGGTTATATAAAATAATGCCAAAATATCTTAAAATTATTTTATTTTATAAATATAAATCCCATTATCACTTTCTTTTATTAAAGGTAAATCCAGCTTATTTTTACTAATAACATAGTCATAATTTTGTGCTCTTGATGTATTATCTACAATTATGTTATCATTCAGCCAATAACCAATAATACTTCTTACATTATCAACACCGCCACAAATTCCATCCTGTTCCTCCTTAGTCAGCTGTCCACAACCCCCCTCGTCAAATAATATATTAGAAATCTTATCTGAATCATATTCATTTAGCCAAAGACCCAATTGCATTTGTTCTTGATCATACCAGTTAGTTTTTGAATCATAATAAATTACACTATAATTTAACAAATTTAATAGAATAAAGAATACAAAAAAGTAAGGCATTAATTTGTTTAAAGAAAATTTTTTTTCTAAAAATAAAATTAAAATAAGTAATGATATAAAAAGTGCAGCAAAGAATACCAATGAACCAGTAAAAAATTCTCTAGAATAATAAATTTTATTATAAAATAAAAATTCAAATAAATATTTTAAAATTCCCACCCAAGTTAAGGACAAATTATTTATAGGAAACAAAGGATGTAAAATAAGCAAAGAACCAATAAGAAGAAGAAAACCAAAAATAAAAATGGTCATCTTATTTATTTTTTTAATTTTTCTAGCACCAATACACCCCGCAATAAAAAATAAAGGCAATAAAAAATCCACATACCTCCCGAGAAACTTTCCAGTAAACCATTCAAAAAAATACACGCTCCTGCCATGATTGGCTGCTATTACTAAAGTAGTAATAAATAAAGGGATAAATAATATTAAAAAAGTTAAATTTTTTTTATTAAGGATATTAACAAATTTTAAAGGGAATATAATTAAAGAAGATAGGATTATATAACTGATATAAACTAAAAATTTAATTAGGTAATTTATTAATTTAAAATCTGTGGCTATTCTCAGAGCTGATTTAGTATTAGGTCCAAGAAATAATTCTAAATTAAATCCATACAAAGAAAAATTTCTTATCAGCCAGGGGCTTATAATAAGAAAGAACAACAAAATAGAAATAATAAATTTTTTGAATATCAATTTTCTATCTGTCTTTTTAATGATAAAAAATATTAAATAAGAAATCATAAATGCACTAACTAAGCTAATGGCAATTGTTCTTGTTAGGTAGGATAATGCTAAAAAAATGCCTGCTAAAACGCTATATTTATAACCTTTTTCTGAAAATGATTTGTAAATAAAATAAATTGTAAATAAAGATAAAGGATAAAACAAGTTCTCTGACATGATATAAGGGGTAAAAGAAAAATTAGAGGGGATAATAGAAATTAAAAGTGCAATAATTAAGGATTTTTTTTCATTTAAAAACTCTTTTGATAAAAGATAGGCGGGAACAATGATTAAAGATGAAATTAATGCATTTATCACTTTCATTAAAAAATATACTATGGTCATATCTTTAGATATATAAGAAATAGACAACAGCATAGGATATAAAGGCGGATAAATATCAACCATAACATTATGTATGGTAAAATTAAAATCAAAGAAAAAGCTTCTTGCTAATTTTATATAAATATATTCATCAGAATAAGCGGAAGGTGAAGGAATTAAAGAACTTAATAAAATTTTTAATAAAACTACTACTAAATAAAATATAAACAATTGCTTGATTATTTTTTTCATAAAATTTAGACAATAAATAAATTTAAAAAACTATCAAAAATGAACAAAAAAGAAGAAAGATTTATTTTCTTTTCTTTTTAGGCATTAATAAAGCTATTATCACCACAATAACCACTACTATCAATACCCACCATATCCAGGTTCCTCCTTTTGCCCCTTCTGGTTCAGTTGGGGCTGTTTCAGTTGGAGTTCCTTCAGCTGGAATTGCTTCAGTTATTGCTATATTTCTTATATTCATATTAACCTGGCCATTTTCATCAATGCTATTTAATTTAACCTCCAAATCCTCAACTTCATCATCATCAATATCCACATTCTTTGTTTCTCCCGTCTTCATTGTCAAAGTTACTGGATCTGAACTTATAGTTATTGTTACTTCTCCCTTAATATAATCAACATTATCAAATTTAACGCTATGTGCACTTGCAGTTACTTGTGCTGAAGATGATATTGTAAATGTAACTATTGAAGATTGATATGCATTTATTATTCCATTGGCAGTATCCAAACTCCCCAAATCTCTAGTTTGTCCTGTTAATGCTGTTACACTTACAGTTCCCGAACCGCCACCAACGCTAGAACCTGACGTTGTTGTCGAAGTAGCCGTTCTAGTAGCACTAAATGTAGCTTCCGAGCTATAACCCCCAAAATTACCTGTTGTATCTTTAGACCTGCATCTAACAGTATAAGTGCCTACATCGCCTGTACCCGTATAACTATATGGAGAAGTGCCTATATCTCCCTGCCAGTCTCCTCCAAGTGGACCTTTAACAGAAACATACTCTACGGGATTTAAAGTTATAATATCAGTGCCTACACATGTAATTGTCACAGAACCACCCTCTGTTACAGAACTTGCTGAAAATGTCGATGTAGCTGTAGTAGGTCCTTGAGTATCAACTATTGTAAAGTTCCCTCCAGATTTTTGTCGTACTCCACTTGTGACATTATGATCAATAAAACTTGCAGTGCTATTAAAGTTATTATTAAAATCATAACACGTCATATTCCAAGTATGATCCCCGCTATCAATACCTGTTGTTGTAACACCTAATACATATGAAGCATTTATAACATTCTGTTGTTGAGTCATATTAACAAGAGTGAAATCAGTCGTGTTCCATGCAACAATACTATTATTTATTGCAGTGCCATCAACAAACAGGCTACAATTTATAGTATTGCCCCTTGTATAATTACCAGACATAGCATCACTGACATTAAATCCAAAGTATATTGTCCCATTATTAGTAAATGTCTGATTCATATATGGATATATTAAAGTTAGTAAATAAGGTGGTTTATTATCTATCATAGCTGTAACATTGACATAAGCTATAGTATTAGATCCATTGGCTATTAATGCTGTAAAAGTATAATTGCCATCTCCACGACCAGCTATGTATCCAGATGTAAAGTTACCTGTATTTAAAACAACAGTTAAAGTTGAGGTACTAGCAGAGCTATTTGATGCATTAACTATAGTGTTATTACCATCCAAAGCAGAAGAAGCTCCAGCAATCATAGTGTTATCTGTAACATTGTAAAGTGTCACATTATGTGCATTAGTTACGCCTGTCGTATTAATAGTTATAACCATAGAATAATTTCCATAAAGAAAAGTTACATTATTAGCAGGAGTGCTAAAATAAGATCCTCCAATAACAAAATAAACACCTGTAGAAACTAAAACTAAAGCTAAAAATATACTAAACAAGTTTTTCAAATCCATCTAATCATCCTCCTTTTTTGTTGACCAAACTAGCAATCATAATTATTATAAATTAAGATTACATTCTCATTTATAAATATTTCTATTGTCTCGGTTCTGTCCTAAATCTATTGAATTAAATAATTATTATCTCAAATCAGGCTCTTTTCATAAATCAATGTTTTTATTCCTTCAGGTCTTTTCACAGAATCATAAAAAGAATTAACTAATTTAAAACCCTTTTTTTGCATCAAATTGGCAACTGCATTATTTCCTTCCCATGAGTCTAAAATAATCTTGCTAAAACCAGAGTATCTTTGCTTGCATAAAGTTATTGCCTCTTCTATTAATCTCCCCCCTATTCCTTTTCCTTGATGCTTCTGAGAAACAGCATATGTGGATATTTCAACATAATTCTCACCAGAAGGAATCAAAGCCAAACAACCAGCAATAGTTCTTGAATCAATAGCCAATAGCCATAAGCCATGTTCATATTTCATCTGGACTCTTTCTTCTATGCTTAAATCTCTTTTTGATAATGGTTTAACAAAAGATAGGTCAATCTCAGGCAAGGATAAAAAACTAACCAAGGAGTATAAATCACTCTTTTCAGCCACTTTATAAGATATATCAATTTCCATATTAATCATTTATAACTTGATTTTTATTCATAAATAGATTATTATAACAAAATTTATAAACATTTTTAATCAGCAATCCTATTGCAAATAATCCAATCATTCACATGATCTCCAGATGCAAAAGTGCATATAAAAACAAATACACTCCCTTCTCAGCTAAAGTAAAATTTCAATTTTTGTAATTTTTCATTCTTGGTATTTTCATTAATGCCATCCCAGCATGTAATAACAACCTTCACCCTAGACAATGTATCAACAGCATCCGCCTTCATCTCTCTCAATTTAATATCAAATGATTTATCCTTTTCAATGGTGACTGTTGACTTGTCATCTTTCAGATTGTCATTGACATAATGGTTAATATCACATTTTATATCATAAGATTCTAAATTATTTATGTTAAGAGTGTACCATATTATATTGGTTCCTGTTGAATTAAGTGTTATAAATGCTGAATCTTTGTACTTGACTTCAAAACCATAGTCTGTTAAATCAACATTCTCCCCTGCAGCAGAACCATCATCGGAAGAGCCTGTATTTTCAGGAACAGGCTCGGGAATGCTAGTCTCTTCAGAAGCATCTAAATTAGCAGTTTCATTGGTATTTAAATTTTCATTTTCAACAGATTTCACTGTAAAACCGCCAAACAATTTTGTGAAAAAGCTTCCTTCATTATTGGCATCAGAGGAAATCTCCTTTCCAGGAACAAAAGATAATGCTCCCACAATTATAATGCCTATAACTAGGAAAATAACCATATCATTCAATGTCCATGGCCTGAATCCCATTCCAAAAATATGAAAATTATGAATCTTTTCCTCGAATTCCTTCTTCTTTTCAACCTTCAGTGTCTGCCTTATTTCTTTGGCTCTTCTCTCGGCATCTTGCAGTTCTTTTAATCTATCCTGAGTTGTTTTCTTGTTTTCCATGTTTTTCTTCTGCAGATATTCATCCATATTCATTCCTCAATCACCCCTAATATTATATAAGACAGCAAATCATTCATATTTATAAAATCTTCCCTATTGTTTCCCTGGATGACAACACATTCTCCGTCGGAGTATATTTTTGGATCTCCATACCTTAGCTCGATAACCATCTCTTCATCAGTTGAGTCTTCGCATGTTTTTACAGGAAAATCAGGATTGTTATTATCTTCAGAAACACTTATCACGACAGGAATCTTGTATATCCCAGCGTTGGAAGTTCCAAGAATCTGCACTAAAGTTCCCGCTGTTAAAATGTCAGCACCATCCATATTCGGATTAAAAGACAGATAAATTTTATCTTTTTTCACTGAACTTTCAACATTCCCGTACAAAACCTTTCCCCTCAATCCTTCTTCATAGTCTAACTCTACTAAATCCGATGGATATCTCTTGAAAAAATGAGAATATTTATTGCCATTGTTTACAACAACCTCAACTATATATCTCAAGGATTTCTCATCCTTGTCTTCATAAATAACATAATTGTTATAAACCGTATAAGGTTTTCCAGAGTCACTCTTTTTATCAACTAACCACCATAAAGCCACAGCAATTATAATGATCGTTAAAAATACAATGAAATAATTGAATATGCTGCTTTTCTTTTTCATTTTAAACCTTTAACAGCATCAGATTGATCTTGTCAACAGCCCTGCTTATTCCTTGATTATCTCCCTGAATAACAACGCATTTATTGTCTTTATGAACTTTAATGTTATCTCCTTTATTCATATAAAAAGAATACTCCTCACAGCTCTTGACAGGCAGATTATTGTCACAGCCTTCTTCTTTAGAGCAGGCTAATTGGACATTAATGTTCAAGGATCTCAAAACAAGATATAATTTTTGCATGGAATACTCCATATTCAAGTCTTTCTCCACAGGATTAAATAGTATGTAATACTTATTGGATTCAAGACTAAACTGTTCAAAATCAAAGCCATTCAGCCCATAAGGGGAATTATCAAAAACATATTCATTTCCATTCAATTCCAGTAAATATTTGCCGTTGATATTCTTGAACTGATGACCTTTATATTCAAGAACCTCAAAATTATTTTCACTAGAATCTGAACTCCATATGAATCCAATGACGCTTGTTATCATTATAAAAGCTATAAATAATGTAAATATTATCTTGCTATCCATAAAAATTAGATTAATTATGAGTTAAAAAAGGTTTCTATAAAAATAAATAAAAAAAAGAAAGAGATATTCTCTCTGTTTATGCACTTGTTGCAATTGTTGGATTTGCAGTTGTACCTTCAACAGACGCTTCTGCACCTGTTAGGTCATATGCATCATAACTCTGCAATACTTTAGCTGCTCTTGCTGTGTCATCCTTTTCCCAACCAAACACTAACAACGCAGTATTTGCACCATTGCTGACAAGCTTAAGTATTGCTTCTCCTGCTTCCAAATTAGATGCTGCTCCGTATGCTGGATACTCCAATCCCAGCAAGCTTGCTGCAATCTTATTTGCTGCAGGTCCACCGACCACAATTGCATTGTATGCACTAACATCAGTTACTTCATCTTCACTCTTCAAGTCAATACCTGTTACTGCTGACGCACCTTCTGTGGATACTGAAGCATCCACCGGAGACATCCACATATTTATATAAGAAGCTGTATCTGGCGTCTTAATTGTTATCGAATCTGTTCCAGAACCCGTTGGTGTAATTTGCTCAACATATGTACCATACACTGTCTTTGCTGCTTTTAATGTGGTATCCGATCTATTCTTCTGCTTCAATGAAGTTGTTGTATGTACAAAATTATTATTAGCAGTTACTGCAGCAAAATTAATCTCTTGGTTTGCCGATGAATAAGTCAAGTTAATTCTCACAGTACTTAATAGCATACTAGTCTCTTTTCCAGCATCAATCTCGGCAAATGTCATCCAATAACTCTTACCAGTTGGTAAACCAGGAACATCTCCTTCTCCAGAAATTCCACCAGTTATTCCAGTACCTCCAGACCAATTACTATTGAATGTGATATTACCTCCACCCCTAAGCACATAAGATGCTCCTTTATCAGTAATACTATCAAATCTTATCGCATCATTTCCCAAAACAGCGCTATTCACTCCAATCGGATATTCATTAGCTCTACCAAAAGTCAAACTAAAAGTAGTTGGTAAAAAACTAAATGAAGTGCTTGTATTTGATGTCCATGCCTGATCTGTAAACTCCGTTTTTGTAGTCTCATCATAAAAGGTTGTCTTATTATTCAATGTATCAATACTTTTAATTCTTATTATATGGGATCTATCATTCTTACTGAACAAGAACCTTATCCCAGTCATTCCGGATAACTCAGATTCACCCATACTAGTATTCGTCAAAAAATCACCTTGCAAAGCGATAAAAGGCTCATCTCTATCCGCACCAGGCATTATATCACCAGTTCCAGTTGTATTTGCAAATGCTATTGTCCATGTGGTTGTATCTCCATCCTTATTGGTTGCTGTCAAATCAACTTTTTCACCTGAAGCAGTTAAAAGAATATCTTCAGGGTTATCATCAACAACATTACCTATTATTGCTTTAAATGCCCCAAATACAGGATCTTTATATTCATCACCTGATTTTAAGTATACTTTTTTATCAGGTTTAAAGGACACATTAAATTGGTCAAACCCTTGAGTACTGCCAAATGTTACTTTACTTCCTGTAATTTTAGCACTATTTACTTTAACCTCTTTTCCATTCTCTAAAACAACTTCATCAGCACCAATATTTAACTCACAGTAATCTGGTGTTGCCTGTTTGTTTGATGGTGTAACTTTAGAAACACCAATGATTGTTCCATCAGACATTGTTTTAGTAGATCCTTTATTAATGGTATATATTGCCCCTTGATATTCAACATTACATGAATTACCATTTACATCTACAGCTACTACTTTAACACCATTAACAACATCTCCAGTGGCTATAACCTGTGTAACATCTCCTGCCAACAAAGTTAATTTTGAAACATTTCCTGTCGTAAAAGCAGCACTGCTAATTGTAAACTTTCTACCTAATAAATTTAATTTAGTACTTTCTAAATCAGCTGAGTTAGCAACTGTAATAGCATTATCTAAATCAAATTCATATGTCCATGCATAAGCATCACTTGCCTTAGAGATATAGACAAAATCCCCCATAGGCTTATCAGAATCCTCGGAATCCTGATCATATATATACCATAATGTTTTCTCTGAATTACTACTACCCCTATTAGTAAGCAACAAATTCTGATTGTATTCCACTGTATTCTTGTTTGTACCTTCATCATCAACATATGTTTCTTTCTTTAACAAAACAGGCATTTGCGTCTTTGACAGCTTATTATCTATGTCATATGCTGTATCATTCAAGTTGAATTTATTTCCAGAATATTCAAGCTTATAACCACCAACAACTGAAGTAACAGCAGTTCCACCCGTTGCAGTTATTGCACCGCTCAGACCAGACAATACATATCCAGCTGCTGTTGCATCCATTCCATTGCTTGAATGTATAATAACAGCACTGTTTGCTTTTCCTCCAGAAACAAATGGACTTGGATATTCGCTCAAGTCAGCTGCCATTGCGCCCATCAAGCTAGCACCAAGAAAAGCAGCACCTGTAGAAATAGCACCTATTTTTTTAACTATCCTTTTTATTTTTTGCATTTATATCACACCTCCGTGATTTTTCCCGTGAATAGGGTTTGTGTTTTTTAAGTTAACTTATCGATACAGGAGTCAATCACCCCTAACCTCTTGCTATATAAAAATTTCTGGATATTTATAAAGTTTTCTATAATATACATCATAAAAAAGGCTTAATTCCCCTGAATTTAATAAATACAAGCCTTCTAAAGCCATTTTAAACCTTAAAAGCCTGAATTTCACCTGCATAATGCAACATCAACCTTGCTGTTCCTTAAGTTTTGGCTGACTCCGGTAATCTTGCTATCGCACCTGCCTAAGTTAATAAATATTCCTTCATCGCTTGAAACAACAAAGCTGTATCCTTCATTGTCCAGGGATTTTTTTATCATCTCATCTATTCTGGCATTCAGCTCATCACATCCTATGCATTCATTATACCCATCAACACAATTTTCTATTTCATCCTTTACATCAATGCTATCACATAAATTTGTTTTCAGCAGGCTCGCTCTTAATGCATTTGCTTTCATCTTTAGGATATTTTCATTTTCCTGCTCAGGCTTGATGATAAAGGTCAATGCAAATATTGCTATGAACACTAAAAGTATCATTATTATTACAAGCCCCATTATTTCTATCTGCCCTTTTCTCATTTTTTTCCTTTTTGATTTTTTTTTGATTAAGCTTTTTCTTAAAAAGGTTAATAGTATGAATAAATCGATATTTTTCCTAATTTATATTCATCCTTGATGGGATAATACAGGCTTGCAGGCACTGATTGAATCAAGGTATTCTTCAACCTTACATTTTGTTTGTCATAAACAACAAAGTAATTGCATTCAGGATAATTATCAATAGCACACTCTATTCTTGTATTCTGGACAGGATAAACCTGCTCTATAATTATTGTTTTAATTCCATAATCCAAGTTGTTGTAAAAAAGTTTTGAGGTATCAACTGCATTCCTATTTTCTCCCAGATAGCTGTATCCAAGTTCATTTGGCATTGTTATCAAAGAATTCAATAGCTGCTGCTCCATGTATTCCCTTTCATAATTCTCAAGGGAATTCAAAGTAAATCTGTAATAAACAGTCAGGCTCAATCCTATTATTATAATTATGAAGAATGTTACAAGAATGCTCTCATGAAGTTGAACTTCTCCTTTTTTCATTTTTTAAAACAACCTTTAAAACAACCCCGGACAGTTGATTGATATCAAATCTTTGTTCAGCTCTTCTATGCTGTTTACAGCTGAATAATCGGCATTGCCCATGTATCTAAGCATGTTCATCCTTGATATTATAGCATTATAATTGCATCCAGATCTTGCTAAAACCCTCGCCTTGCTTTCGTGGATTGAAATTGCTTTGTTTATTTCCTCTTTCATGTTGTTATAAAAGCAGGAATAATTGCTTGAAAAGATTGCAGCATAAAGCATTTCCTTCCCGAGATAAGGGACATTTTTTCCGTCAGAAAAAACAGTCCCCCTGTTTTCATCTCCGTTAATTATCAAATTATTCCCAGAATAGACATTAATCTTGTTCCTGAATTCATCAGGCATCTCTTCCTTTAACGAATTAACAAGCTCCACATTGTTTGTCAGCACATTCACAGGGCTGTTATCATTCAGGTAATAGATATTTGTAACCCTAAAGGGAATTTTATAGGGCTTGTACCATACATGAATTTTCTCCTTTAAAAGTTCTTTTGAAGAGATTAAATAATCAATATCATTTTTCTCTTTGATGAAAAAGATGTATCCCTTATTGTCGCAGTCTACATTGACATTCAAGGGTAGTTCTATATCTGTTGAAGTTGTGAATGAGGAACCTTGAAGGTTGGTTAATGCAGAGTCAAGATTGTTCAGGAATATTATTTCAGTTTTTCTCTCCTGAATATCCTTATACTTGATTGCAAATCCGGTGAAAAAAGCAAGGAACACAGCACCAACTACAACGATGAAAATCCAGTTAAAATACATTTCCCCTTTTTTCATATCAATCATACAAAAACTTGTAGTTAATAATTATTGTTTTTATCAGAAAATCAATGATTAAATCATAACTTTCATCATTTGCTTTTCTTACTGCTCTCAAATAATTTTGTCTGTCCTTAAAATAGATATTTATCTCTGGATAGCCATATTTTTTCATTATAAAGTTCATCAAAAGCCTTGAAACTCTGCCATTGCCGTCAGCAAATGGATGTATGCTAACAAATTTCATAGAGATTATTGCTGATAACTCCAAGGGATGGCATCTTTTTTTGTTCCTTTTATAATAAGAAATAAGTTCTTTCATTAAGTCTGGAACTTCCCCTGGTTTGGGGAATCTAAGGCTGGGCTCTCCGGTTATATAAACATTGACTTTCCTGTACTTTCCAGCATTATCATCGTCTATATTATTCAAAATAAAATTGTGTATTTTTAGTACCAGTTTTTCATTTAATTCTCCTTTGTGGTTTTTCAAGAATTCTAACGCTTTTTTGTGGTTTTTTGCTTCATAAACATCTCTCAAGTTTGATGATTTGGGAACAATATTTTCATTGATAATCATTGAGGTTTCCTTCAGACTTAAAGTGTTTCCCTCTATAGCATTGCTGTTGTATGTCAACTCCGTGAAAAACCAATCCTTAAAATTCTCTTCAGCAGATTTGCCGCCTCTCTTTAAGTATTCATAAAATTTATCTCTTATATCCTCTATTTTTTTATAATTCTCCCTTGAAATATGCGCATACATTTTTGACTTGAATTTTTCAATCTCCTCTTCAATTGTTCTTCTTGGAAACTTGCCTTTTCCTATGAATTTGCTTCTTTTCTTCCACTTTTTGTTCTCTCTGGCATTATGAACTATGTAATTATAAAGTATACCTTTTCCCTTTCTTATTTCATGATAAACCATAACATATTTAAATGGGCACAATTTATAAACATTTTTATTATGTGCCCACACTACTTATCTTGACCTTTACTTCCCCATCATAAATATTTTCAAGCCTGAAGCTTAATTTTCCATTGAGAATATTTATGCACCCGTTTCCCTGAAGGTGGTCAACTATGAACTCTTCATATATTTCAGAATTAAAATTTACAACACCACCGTCAAAACATACCCTTCTTCTTTTGGAACATTCAATGGTTTGTTTCTTGAACTTTTGTCAAATACCAGAACAGAGCCTTTATTCAAATAATAAGCATCACTAACAGCCTTGCTGAAATCAGTCTTAAAAGAAACATAAACAGATTTCTCCGATAAATTCCTGAGATTTGCAACCTGCCTGAATCCAAAAAGAAGTATCATGGCTATAACAATCATTACAAATATATAGATAAAAACCTGGCTTGCAATTCCTTTTTTCATCTTAAATCTTCCTCAACAAACAACTGTTCAATTATCTTTATAAAAGTTTTAACATCTTTGCCTAATTCCTTATCAATAGCAGAATATACCAGCTCATTATCTATGCTTCCATACTGGTGTGCAATGATATTTCTCATGCCTTTCATTTCTTTCATTTTCCTGGTCAAATCAGAATCAACTATATTCTCCTTCCCAAGAACTTCAAAGCAATCATTACTTTCATCTGGAAGAGGAAATCCTTTCTCTTTAATAACAAGAACAGCAAGGTCAGACAGGGATTCTGATATTCTCTCAAAATACCTTTCGCATGCCGCCTTGCTCTTAAAATCATTAGAATATTTGTCAAAACTCTTGGGTTTTATAATCATCAATTGCCTAAGATACATGCTGATTTCTTTGATTTTATCATTAACTCTTTTTTTCATATAAAACCTTCCCCTTGGATAATATTTCATCCCTCATCTTTTTTGGAAGCAGATTATAAATCCTGAAATCAACTTTTTCATTGATCTTCCCTATAATTTCCTTTCTGAATTTATTGCAGTCATTCTTGGAAACATCAATAATTTCAGCGGCAATGTCTATATCTGAGTTTAACGTAAATCTATTTTCTGCAGCAGAGCCAAACAAAAAAATCTTCTTAATTTTTGAAAACATTTTATTCTCCAAGATAATATCCCTAGTTTCATCTGTGATTTTCCTTATCTCTGATCCTTTCTTAAGCTCAAAATCAGAGCCAAACTTAGATATCTCTTTAATGGCATTCAACTTCTTTTTTATATCCCTCGAAAGCCTTGTTCTTTCAGAGGGGCTTAATTGAACACCAAGCATCTGTTTTTTAATTATGGATAATTCCTTTTCCCCGAATATTTTCCTTAAATTGTTCTTCTTGTTTATTGCATCAATTATACCCATTTTTTATCATCATAGAGATAATTATTATCATAATAATGATATATAAATCTTTTGGCAGAATTAAGGGTAAATAATGAACGGCTCTGAATTTATATTATTATTGTTCATGTTCTTGCATTTTATGTAGAACAAGTTCTGCAGCAAAGCCTGGTGCTTCAGCCCATTGTTGCTTGACGCCATTTTTTGTATTGCCCCATCGTCATAATTGAAGTTCCTGTCAGAATACTTGCATTCGCTTGGCTCGCTCACTTCTATTGTCAGCAGATTATTCTCCTTGTAGATTCTCCTCAAATCAGGGTATACTTGTCTTCTAACATCAAAATTAAAGTAAGTCCTATCAGATTTGCCTGCCCTATCTGTACACATAATATCAAATAGATATTTTCCATCTCCCAAATTAACTTCTCTCTTATGCAATGTAGATTCTTCAATGACCTTTTCCAAAAATTGTATTTCTGCACTCCATACCCCATTAGGCAATAACTTTGTCCTATACTTGCAAGTTGAATCGCCATTGCTATTATACCCATTTATTGTTGTAACTTTCAATTCAAATGGCAAATTATAAATTATTGATTTATTTGCAGGCTCTACACTCGATATGTTCAAGTCAGGAGTATCAACATTGAATTTTATACTCTTCCTTGCATCATTCCCCCCTAAATCTCTGCACATAATTTGAACATTATAATCTCCATTTTCTAGATTAATCAGTTGATGGCTATGCGAGCTGGCATCAGTGGTTGAGAATTTGAACATGGTGTTGAATGCCTTGTCATTCCCTTCAACTGTTGAAAGATAATATCTGCATTCAGCCTTTCCATCATTAGTTGCTCCATTTCTTGTTGCTGCTGTCAAAGTGATGTCTCTCGTGTATAATTTGCCCTCAGGACCAGCACTCTCCAATATCAAAGGATTTGATCCCTTCAAGACATATCCTCCAACAGGCTGATCTTGCTCATTAAGGTTTCCAGCATTATCTTTGCACCTGAAATAAAATGTATTGTCTTGATTGCTTCTTAACCCAGTTAGTCTCGTAACACACCTATACCCTATCAATCCTTCAGAATCCCTTGATGAAGCTCCTGAACAAGCAAAGTTTCCCTCCATTTCATCATAATTTTTATTTGGAGTTCCTGAATACTTGCAACTGACTCCAGATTCATCCTCAACCAGCAAATAAAGATTTGTTGACTCCTGATTATATGGAATATAAGCGCTATTCTTTGGATCAAACTTGACTATAACAGGCTTTGTTATATCCGGTCCTTCCTTTATCTTAAATTGTATTTTATAATTTGGCCTTACGTTATTGTCAGGATCCTTGCAGCTTGCATAATAAATTTTTTCTCCTGAACCAAACATTAATAATGAGTCTGATCCAGGATCTTCACCAGTAAAGAATAATTCAACAGTATGTTCAGTCTGCCATTTCTCATTGTCAAACCATATCATATTGTCAAAGTTAGTCTCCCTCACCTTATGTATTTTACATGAAGCTAATTCATCCGTTTTTACTCCAATAACAATTGAATTCTTTCTGTCAAATTCCCCTTGAATGTTATATCCTTCCGTTCCTGTTGGTTGTATCCTTCTTGTTGATTCAATTTGCAGAGGACTTATCACTGGTGCAGTCAAATCTCTCTCAGCTTTCAATCTGCACAGGCCAGTTTCAGCATCTGAGCCGTCAGGATTCTTTCCTACAAAATCACACTTTGCCCCCAATGAATCACATCTAAGTTTATCACAAACTGCAAAAGGGTTGCTTGGATCATTCTGGCATAACTCGCAGTTCTGGTTTCCAGAGGGA
>Ga0209542_10007250_pt1 | contig 21194 bp, 24 predicted proteins | sample RifCSPhighO2_01_FD_184028 | JGI IMG/M metagenome (GOLD analysis project Ga0209542, IMG submission 184028) | Soil microbial communities from Rifle, Colorado - Rifle CSP2_plank highO2_0.1 (SPAdes) (version 2) | ecosystem: Environmental > Terrestrial > Deep subsurface > Rock core/Sediment ... | reverse complement strand
TATTGACAGAAAGATCAGAATGTCCATGGGCTATGTCTACGACCAAAACATCTGCTCCTGCGTCTAGCAAAGCTTTAGACCTTTCTACAAAACCTGGTTTGACACCAATGGCCGCACCTACCATCAATCTTCCTTTCTTGTCCTTTGATGCTTTTGGGTGAGCAATACGTTTCAATATATCCTTGGATGTAATCAGTCCTTTCAAAAAATTATCCTTGTCTACGATAGGCAACTTCTCAACTTTGTTTTCTTTCAACAATTTCTTGGCATCTTCCAAGTCTATTCCTACATGTCCTGTTATGACGTCTTTTGTCATCACTTCTGCTATCTTTTTACTATTGTCATGCTCGAACATCAAGTCTCTGGATGTCAGCAACCCGACAAGCTTTCCATAATGATCCACTATAACCAAACCTGAGACCTTGTTCTTGTCTATGAAATCCCTCGCGTCCTTCAATGTCTTTTCCTGCGTCATCGTGTAAGGTTTTTCTATCATTGTGCTCTCTGCCCGCTTTACTTTCTGAATCTCTTTTACTTGGTCTTCTATTGTCAAAAACCTGTGTATGATCCCTATCCCACCTTCTCTTGCCATAGCTATAGCCATAGCAGACTCTGTTACAGTATCCATATTCGCGGAAATTATAGGAGTGTTTATGTAGAGTTTTTTCGTCAATTTTGTTTTTGTATCAACATCTTTTCTTGAGAACACGGAAGTCTTTTTAGGCACAAGAAGAACATCATCATAAGTGATTCCTTCTTCTGTGATTATATTGACCATTCACTCACAGTAATCTTATATAATTCATACCTATTTAAACTTTCCTGTAAAATCACCCGTGAAAAAAGAAAGCAATGTCGCTGATTATGCTGTAGATTCCTTTCAAAATCATCCCGATTCCCAAATAAGCTACAAATGTGCCTGCGCCATTGAAAAAAAGTATCAGACCCCCAAGCAAATCCACCATGCCCATTACAATTATTACCATTTAAAACGACCTCGTACCCATAAACAAAGACCAAGCCCCTTTAAACAGTAAGATAATTCCTATGTAGAATGCTATCTGTGAAAGAAAACTATTGTGAGATATTAGGATGAAAATACCCGCAATCAAATCCATCAATCCTAATAAAAGCAGCAATACCATAAACTTATTTTAATACTTATTTTTAAATCAACATATATTGAATTATGTTCGAGAAAAAGGTTTGCGGTAATTGTGGGGAAAAAATAAGAACGGAATGTAAATACTGTCCAAATTGCGGAGAATATGCTGAAAGAGGAGAGAAAACATTCGACGATATGAACCGTTATTTTAAGGATATGTTTCATGGTGTCGATAAGGAATTCGAAAGGATAGACAAACTCTTCAGCCAGACTGCAAAATCACCTAAAGTTACCTTCAGGTTGCCTGGAGGGGGTGGGATAAGTGTTACCATAGTCTCTAGCAGTGGAATGAAGCCTAAAGTAAATGTGAAGACGTATGGCAACTATAAACAACTGGAGCCTGAAATAAAGAGAAAGCTTGTGCCTGTTGGAGTACATGAAATGCAGGAAGAGAGGACAGTAAACCATAGAGAAACACCAAGAATTACAGAAGAACCGGCGATTGATATGAAAGATGCTGGTGCAAAAACCATTGTAAGGTTAAAATTACCGGGTGTAAAAAACAAGGATGATATAGAGATAAGGAAATTAGAGCAGAGTATAGAAGTAAGGGCATTTGCCGGCGATAAGGCATATTTCAAGCTAATACCAATGACTGGCAAGCATATACACAATGATGAATTCAAAGACGGTATTCTAACATTTGAAATAAGCAAAAGATGATCAGCCGAAATAATCTAGCTTTGGAAGTCTTAAACTGGTAGCAGTGATATCACTTAAATCTCTTCTTATGATTGATAGTAAAAGTGATGTTATGTTATCAGAAGCTGCAATACTATCACTATAAACAACGGGCTTCCAATCTTTCTCTACATTTATGAGTTCAAATCCCACAGCAGACAACACGCTGAATGCTTTAGGATTTGCTAAACTGCCCCTGGCCAACGCATCTGGGAAAATTTCCAAACAATACTTGTCATCTTGCGAAAAATAGTATAAATGTCCCGTTTCATCCATTCTTCTTACAAATCCGTAAACTTTTAGTTCTTTGTCAACAATCTGTAAATTTAATGATTTCATGACGCTTCTCTCATTAAGGACATTTTCTTTCAAATTGTTGGCGATATCGACTAGCTTATCTATTACAGTGTCTTCTTTAGAAACATTTTTCTTATCTGTGTTGAATATTTGTATGCCGCTTTCTGGGACATGTATATCGCTGTCTTGAAGCACTTCTATGCCATTTGACAAGGATTTTTCGCCTGAATACTTCTTAATGAAAATCGCTGGAATAGGGTCTGATTTCATTAATCTGCCATCGACATTGCTATAGACAGAGCCGTCTGTATTGTTTGGGTTGTAGGACCTTGTCAAGAAAAACTCATAAGAGTCGTCATTGGATACATGTATTTTTTTCCCCTGTCTGCAAATGGCAGGATATTCTCCATTGAGATTCAATATGAGATAGGCGGCAGTACCGTCTTTAGGTTTGGCTACCATTATCTTAGATTTCACGTAGAAGTCTATTCCTACATCGTCACTTTTTACCTTTATAACTTCCCTGTCTAGACTCATTTTCTCAATAAACTATTTGTTCTACAAAATATTAAATCCATTTCTTATGTCTGAAATACGCTAGAATACCTGCTGCCAATAGGAAAGAAGATGATATCAAAAAATAAAATGCATTCGCGTCCTGCTGAAAAGGCAGGTTTACATTCATACCATAAAAAGTTCCTATTATGGTGGGCACGAAAAGTATGATGGTTATGGAAGTGAGTATCTTAACTATTGCATTGGTCTTGTTAGACACTATTGAAAGATAAGCATCCATGCTGTCGGACAACGTCTCTATAAAAGTCTCCACTATATCTATCTGTCTTGCAATATCGTCATGCAGACCGTCAAAAAGTTCTTTTGCACCGCCTTTAGGTATGAAACTGGATTTCTTCAATGAGGCTATGACGCCACGCTCATACCATAAAAGTTTGTTGAAAACTATGAGTTCGGATTTCAACTTAAACAAGTCCTTCAAAGCATTGTCATCTGTTCTATTCAATATTTCTTTTTCTACAGCAGTGCCTTTGTTCTCGGCCTGCTCCAAATAATTGAAATAGTCTGATAAAATCTCATCCATAATATGATAAACCGCACTGTATGGCTTGATGTTTGTATCTTTTTCTATCCTCTCTTTTCCAAGTTTCATTGGCATAGTATCTTCCTTTCTTATTGTAACCATGAAATCTGGAGATAAGACAAAAATGAATGGTGATACTTTTTTGGAATCGTAGGACTTTGTTAGACTAGAGAAATAAATAACGCAAAGGTTTTTTATAAATGTGACGGTAGAGTATGTCCTGATTTCAACTGTTTGAAAAACACTAGCATCTACACCAATCTTTTCTGCAAGATTTTTTATGTCAGAACTTGATGGGTCTAGAAAATCCAGCCACATGCCTTTCAATTCTACTTTTTTTAGTTCATCTTTGTTTAAAATAGATCTCTTCTTGGTTTTAAGATCGGTGATTGAAATCATAAATATAATTTCATTTTAATTGCTAATCAACTTTAAATCCTATGCCTTCTACGGAAACAGTCTTATTTTCATGATTTGCATCAAAATGAACATTCAGCATGCTTTCTATTATTTTTATGTTGGATTTTACATGATCAGTGAACTCTTCTATCCTGACTTTCGACCTGCCTCCAGCTAAAGCCATGTATACAAGCATCTGGTCGGACACCCACTTATCCAAACATGCGCCAGAATCAATGGAGGCAACCAGCTCTTTTGCACATTCCTCTCCTATTATTTCAGATGTTACACCAAGTTTTCCAATGTCATCAGAGCCTATTATTGTATTTTCATATTTGGCCCAACATGTTATGCAAGTGCCTGGTGATGAAGTTTCAGTATAGATAGATTCAACCTCCACATCTTTGTTAAAATTAGAAGAAAGACAGTCTCTGGCTGATTTGGCTTGCCTGTCTGCTATGTGTTTCGGTAAGAACCCCGCAATAGAGACACAATGCAAAGATTTCAGATTTCCTTTATCCATCATCTCTATGCTTTTCAGTTGTTTAGAAGGATAAAAATTTACTTTTACAGATCCCTGTCCCTTTGGATAAAACCCATGCCTAATTATTTCAATGTTTGGAATCTTCAGCCCCATTTTGGAAAGGAGTGGGTAAGTGACATGTTTAAGATAGTCTATGGTGGGAGCACCCAAACCTGCTGTGCCACCTTTAATTTCCAGATTTATTTCTCTGTCTGCGAAAGCTAACAGTGGTGTCAATGTCTGTAGCAACAGGCTTATCTGTCCTGCTGTTCCTATGTCTATCTTTCTGTCGCTGAAATTATGTTTCTTGGGAAAAAACTCAACTTCCGTGGATCCAATCTTCAGACCTTTTATCTCCGCATCGCAGAACTCTCCGGCAATCTTGACACCCATAAGATGCTGCGGCATCAATCCCGGCTTCGGCCTATCCTTTCTTATATTTGTTATCTTCACTGGTTTCAAGGTAAGCGCTGCTAAAGATATGGCTGTTCTCAGCACTTGTCCGTATCCTACAGAACCGTCTATCTCCATGATTAAAATTTAACTTAAGGAAAGGATAAAATTATTTTAAGTGTGATTGATGGGTATACGCAGTGCTCTTGTAGAAAACAAAGCTTTGAACATAATATTCTTTACTTTAATAGTGTTTTTTGTTTCAGTTCAATTGGGACTTAATTTAAAACAAACGATAGCAGTCACCATATTCAGCATGGAAATACTATCAATAGTAGTATTTTGGAAGTTCAGGCTGGCATTTGCCCTTTTGGGGTTGGTAGGACTTCTTCTATTCAATGTAATAAACATAGACACTTTCGTAAAATTCGCCAACTTAGATGTCATATTGTTCTTGGTTGGCATGATGATAATCATAGGTTTTTTAGAGGAGAAGAAATTTTTTGAGTATTTGATAAACACTGTTTTTACTAAAACACCCAAGGGCATGATGATACCTGTTCTCATGCTTATGTCTGCATTTTTCGCAGCATTGGCAGATGAGGTGACGTCCATCCTTTTCATGTCCGCAATAGCTTTCCATTTGAGTGGACGCTACAAAGTAAGAGCTGCACCTTTGATAATGATGGTGGTTTTTGCCACCAACATAGGAAGCAGCGCTACGGTGATTGGTAATCCCGTGGGCGTACTTGTGGCTTTGAAGGGAGGATTGACTTTCCTAGATTTTATAAGATGGGCGACTCCTATATCCATCATCTCACTATTGGTGATTATACCAATCTGCATGAAGATGTTTTCAAAATACACTTCTAAACTGAGAATCAATATGGAAAAGGAGAGCACAGACGCATCTTTCATGCACACAGAAATAGATAGAAAGGAGATAATGTCTGCAGGAATGCTGTTTTTTGTAATAATATCTCTTTTGGTGATTCACAGTCCAATAGAGAAAATGCTGGGATTGGGGAAGAACACCATGCTTATGACTATATCTATAACAGGTGCAGCTATAGTAATCTTGTTGAAGAAGGAAAACGCCAGAGAAATGGTTGAAAGACATGTTGACTGGTGGACACTTTTGTTCTTCATGATGTTATTCGCGTCAGTTGGAACTTTGGAATTTGTAAAAGTGAGTGATTTGGCTGCACGGGGGTTGATAGATGTGGCTAATGGCAGCTATATCAATATGTTTGGTTTGTTTTCACTTGTCTCAGGTGTGATGAGCGGTTTCATGGATAATGTTCTGTCTGTTGCTACGTTCATACCTGTGATACATGAATTGACCAGTCTTGGTGTCTACACATATCCATTTTGGTGGGCAATGTTGTTTGCAGCAACCTTCTTTGGAAACCTTACTATTGTTGGAAGCACGGCTAATATTGTTGCCATAGGCATGATGGAAAGGAGGAAGAAGGGCGAGATAAAATTCTTTGAATGGATGAAATACGGAATAGTTGTTTCAGTAATAACGTTTATTATAGCTATTTTTTTAATCTATATTCAGATACCGCTGATGCCTAAAGCGTGAAATGTGAATTTAGATGACAGCTAGAAAAAGAAAGCAGACAAAGGAAAAACCAAATAAAACCAAATATGATGAAATATCTATTCTAGAATCATTAAGAAAGATGATTATTAATAATGGTGTAACTGACATGCAATATGGCGGATTCCACATAGTTGTAAACGATAATAAAAAGTTTCCATGGTATGATGTTCTTAATTTATTGATAGACTCTGGACAGAACATATGGATAGAAGAAGATAAAGACAAACATATTGTAATCATGTCAAAGACCAAAGTTCACTGAAAAATTACTGGTTTAAATAACTTTTTATTCAATCTTAGTCCATGGAGATAGGCTCTGTCTCTGAGATTGAAAGACTTGAGCACATCTTACTACCTCATCCTGATAGCTATTGGTCTGATGAAACAATAATGAGTTCTTATGTAGATGGTAAATTGGAAGACAAAGTCATTAATAGGAAAAGATGTGACATTAGCAGTTTGAAGGGACTATTAAACGCATTAGAATCTTATCTTAAAGGCGAAGGTGTAAAAACTACAAGCCTTTACTTTTATCCGAAAAGCGGTCATTGTGATGTTGAAGAAGAAGATAACATAATGATTTTACCTTGTAATCCACATTATCTTTCTTTAAGTCTTAGAGATTATGGCATTTTCACGAAAAAACAATTCTTGTATATTGATGGTAGAGAAGAAGGAGACCATGGCGATTCGCCAAGAGCATTTGCATCTGCAATCAAAAGAAAAGGCATAAAGACCTATAAAACAGATGTGGAAGGCGGTTCGTTCGTGTCAGATGGCAGATTTGGCATTTTGAGCGAGAAGTTCAACGGTGATTTCCAAAAGCTTCTTGAATGGGAATTTGAAGAATTCTTATATTTGCCAGACTTGAACATACATGTAGATTCTTTAGTTTCTTTCTTGAACAAAGACACATTCATAGTAAATTACGACTTGGTAAAGCAACTGGAAACTGATTTGGAATGGTGGGGTTGTAGATTCGACAGAATATTTGACATCTCAAAAATCCTTAAAAAAGAAGGGTATTCCGAAATAAAGATTAATGACGCATACAATGACTATAATTCATTTATTGTAGGTAGTATCCTGAATTTAGGCGATGATAAATTGGTCTTAACTGATCCAGAAAATGAAGTTGAGAAAAAACTTGTAAAAGAAGGTTTTGATATTACAAATCTAAATGAGTTTAATTTAAGAACACTTATACATTGCCAAGCCGGACTAAGGTGTATAACACTTCCTGTAAAAAGAAATTATTAGACAACAACTGCTGTTCCACCAGAATGCCAACTTATCCTCGGTCTTATGTTTACAGAGAATACCTTTTCTAAATTATCATCAAGAATTATTGCAGATCCTGGCCATCTTGGCAAATTATTAATCATCCTGTCTAGATCTTCTTTCATGTAGCTTTGATAGACTGTGTGCAAAGCATCCAAATCATTCTTGCTGGTCAGCCTGAAGGAAATGACCAAATCACATTGGCTCAAGACATCCTGGTGCACTTTATTGGGCATCTGGGTTATGACTATCAATCCTATTCCTGGCTCCCTTCCTTCTTTTGCAATTCTGGTTATTGCATCACTTGAAGCCACTTTTTCATCAGATGGTATGAAGTTATGTCCTTCCTCCAACAACAACCATGTCAGTGGGAAAGTGAATTTCTGTCTTTCGCCAGCAAGCTTTGCTGTCTCTTCCTCTTTTCTAGACAATACCCTTGCCCTGAATATTCTTCTTGTTATAAGCGATACCAGTAATTGCCTTAGTTCATTTGACCTCATTCTTGACAGATCTATTACAGAAACTTCTCCCTCCTTTATCAGATCTTCTACTCTTATTCCATCTTTTGCTATAAGTCCCCACTGATCAGCTACTGTAAGAAAATTTACCAAAGCATCTCTCGTTTCCTTCCTTGTCTCTTCATCGCTCCTTATCTTTTTTATCAGTTCATCAAAACCAAAATGCTCTTCTGACTCTATAAATGAATTGAAGTTCTTTTCAAGAGAGATTGATATCTCATCTGTCCTTTTGAAGCCGAATGCTAAAATCAAATCTTCTGCTGAAAATTCTTTTAAGGATATGTTTATTGTACCATCTACAGGAACGTTTGCATTTGTATACTCTTCTTTCTGTTTTATCGGAACGTACACTTTGACTTTGTTTGAAAAATCTGTCGGTTCCATGTTCCACTGCTTCAATAAATCTTGCTGCTGAGTGTTCGGATATTTCATGCTCCAATAGATTCCCATCGGATCGATTACGACAAAAGCCATCTTCTTTCTCAATTCATCCGGTAGTTTGCAGAATTCTTCCAAGATGTTTGCTGCTGAGTATGACTTGCCACTACCTCTCTTACCACATATCAACATCACATGAGGTTTCAACAAGTCAACAAATACTTTTGTCGTGAGGTGGGCATCCTCTCCTGTTCCAACAATATGCTTTCCAATATAGCCTACGCCAGAATTTCCATATTTCTCCAAATCCTTCCTTTCCCTACCGACTATGGTTTCATAAGGCATTAATTAGATTTTGGTTTCATTTAACAAATAGATTATACAAAGTATCTTTGCAAGTCAAAAAAGTTACTCATATTTTATCTTCAAATCATCAAGGATACTATGTGTTTATTTTGGTTTGTATCTGTTCAGAAGCATAGAATTTCCAACCACTGTAATAGAACTTGTAGCCATAGCGACTGCTGCATAAATAGGATTCAACAGCATTCCAAAGAAAGGATACAAAACACCTGCTGCAATAGGAATCAATCCAACATTATAGATGAACGCCCAAAACAGATTCTCTTTCATCTTCTTAACAGTCCTCCTGCTCAAATCTATTGCAATAACCACGCCTTTCAAATCATTTCTCATCAAAACTATCCCGCCGGTCTCTTTTGCTATGTCTGTTCCTGCACCTATCGCTATTCCCACGTCAGCCTGTGCCAACATTGGCGCATCATTTATGCCGTCTCCGACAGTAGCGACAATCCTGCCCTTTTCTTGAAGCTCTTTGACTTTGTTTGCCTTGTCTTGTGGCAAGACCTGCGACATTATATTCTCTATTCCCAACTGATTAGCGACAGCTCTGGCAGTCCTTTCATTATCTCCTGTTATCATCCACACTTCCCTACCCATGTTTTTGATTTCTTGAATTGCTTCTTTGGCGGATTCTTTTATAGTGTCTGCTACTGCAACCAGACCCGCAACTCTTCCATTGTAAGAAGTTATGACAATTGTTTTCCCTTCATTTTCCAACTTTTGTATCTGTTGTTCTATGCTTTCTGTTTCAATGCCGTTTTCGTTCATGAACAGCCTGTTTCCAACCAGTAGAACACTGTCAAGATAATTTGCTTTCATTCCTTTTCCTGGAATAGTTTCGTATTGTTTAAGATCTGACAATGACATGCCTGATTCTTGGGCTTTCTTCAAAATAGCTTTTCCTATGGGATGCTCAGATCCTTTTTCTATAATTGCTGTCAATGACAAGACATCATTTTCACTTGCATTGATTGAAACCACATTCGTCACTTGAAGCTCTCCTTTAGTCAATGTTCCTGTCTTGTCAAATATTATAGAATCAATTTTATATGTCTTTTCCAAATATTCTCCATTTTTAATCAACACTCCATTCTGTGCTCCCTTGCTTGCTCCAATCATTATTGCTGCTGGTGTTGCTATTCCCAATGCACATGGACATGCTATTATCAAAACTGCAATCAGAGTTGTCAAAGCTAAGCCGAATGGAAGACCTCCAACAAAATACCAGAACAAGAAAGATGCAATTGATACAACTATAACAACGGGGACAAAATATGCTGCTACTGAATCTGCCAGTCTCTGCATCGGTGCTCTTGATACTATAGCCTCTTGAACCATCTTGATTATCTGGGACAGTGTCGTTTCAGAACCGACTTTCGTGGCCTTTACTTTTATCATTCCGCTTTGGTTCATTGTAGCACTTATGACTTCATCTCCAACTTTCTTAGTTACAGGAACACTTTCTCCAGTTATAGCCGACTGATCTATTGCAGAAAATCCTTCGATGATTATTCCATCAACAGGTATCTTCTCTCCAGGTTTTATAATCAAAATATCATCTACGTTAATCTGCTCTACAGGAATGCTTTCTTCCTTCCCATCTCTTACAACAATTGCCATCTTTGGCTGAAGATCAAGAAGTTTCCTTATTGCATTTGAAGCTCTGCCTTGAACTACATGCTGCATGTAAGTTCCCAGAAGGATAAGTCCTATTATCAATCCTGATTCTGTGAAATAGACTTCTGTGCCTGTCGCTATCTTTGGAAATATTTGAGGGAAGAAAATTCCTTGAAAAGTATATATCGTGGAATAAAGCCAAGCCGCAGTTGTGCCTATAGCAATCAAGCTGTCCATATTGGCTTGTTTTGACTTTATAGCATCCTTGGTTCCTCTGTAAAATCTCCATCCTGCTATGAACTGAACTGGAGTGGCCAAGAGAAACAAAAGTATGTAATTGGACAATCCAAACGGCTGTATCGGGTGAAAATATTCAAAGAAAGCAGTCAATGCACCAAAACTTAGACTGAAAAACACTAATATCAGAAGCTTCTTTATCTCTTTCTGTGGCTTGAGGAAAGTATCTAAACAGGTTTTGCTGCAGAAATAATAAGTCAATCCGTCTTGTATCGTCTTAAGTTGTACCTTGTTTTCGTCTACAAACATTCCGCAGATTGAATCTTTTGCCATAATTCACCTTATGAAACAGTCCATTCAAAAATCCTATCAGCGCCAGTGACATCCAAAATTGAAAGTCTTACGGTCTTTGGCATGTATCCTAATGAACCGAACGTTAACGTACCTGATCTATGATGACCGCCAGGTGCGGACCCTTCCCAGTCTACGGCTGTGAATGATTTACTATCGGCTACTAAATAACTGACCTTTGTCAAATCAAAATCCAAATCTGTAGTATGTGTGCTTATGCTTATCTTGAACTTGATAGGAGTATCTGCATTGAATTCCAACGGCTGCACAGTAAAAATTACTCCGACATTGTCGTCTGTTTTAGCAGGAAGATTTATCATGGATGAATTTTGAATTGAATTAGAAACAGGAGACTGTAATAGGAAAGATGCTATGATTGCAACTATTCCTAAAATTAAAACTATTGTCGTCAGTTTGTTCAAATCACGTTTTACAAATCTTTTAAATGAAGGATTTTTGAACTTGTATCTGCTTTTTTTGGCTATATTTATCATCATAAGTATTCCTATGAGATTGGACACTATTCCAATAACCAGGAAAGATGATTGATATTGCAGTAAAAATACTCCTATAACAGATATGCCAAGGAAAGGTATCACGTCTGTTAGATGATGCGCACAGCATGCTACCATTGAAACAGTGGAAACTCCTCCTGATGCTATCGACGTACCAGGATTCATGCTCATCGCGCTTCTAAAACATGAATAGAATCCAATTTGGAAACCGAATCCTACAGTCAAAGGCAGCATAAAATACCACAATTGTGAGAATCTATCTATGGCATAGTTTAATCCTTGCAGCAAACCTACTATCAAGAAATATGTTCCCAAGAGCAACAGCCCTGCTAAAAATCCTATGCCCACATGCCGATAATGTTCTCTATTCATTCACAGCACTCCTTTATTGACTTTAGTATTTTCTTTACGATATTACTATTTCTTCTTGGTTTCAACTTATTTCTTCTCATAAATTACAATCTATCCATAGACAAATGTCAGTATCATGTAGACAAACAATGTACCTAGAATAATTATAGCTGGTTTTAGAATTTGTAAATAATCATCTTTTTTGCTGATCTTCTTTTCCACGATATACATGAAGCCTGCAATGCTTTGTCCCATGAGAATCGCTATTATGATTACGGGTATTTTGTATCCTAATAAGGTCAACGTTAACAATAACGCCCAAGTGCTGCTTACCATAGCACACACCGCACAGATCTTGAATTTGAACATTTTATATAGAATATTTTTCAATGGCAACCAAAGAAAAAACAATCCAATCATCAATAACAAAACAATGTAGATAACATCTAACATGATAAACCTCCTAGATGAAACCCGATGAATAGAATCCTATAACTGTCAAGGAAAGTAAAATTAATGTAAGTATCATAAGTTGAAATGGTATGTAATTTTTACCTTTGTTGAAACTACGTATATATCGATTGATCATAGGAGTAAGACATGTTATTATTGAACCTATCATATAACCAAGTATTATTTTATCAATTCCAAATATCATGAACTGCGGTAAAGTGTTGTTAAGAAGTCCTGCAAATTTAAATGTGATTATGGTCAGCAAGATAAACAGTGTATTTACGATGGGCAACTGATAGCTTATGTAATCTTTGCCCTTATTTCTCTTTCTAAGAAAATTATTTGTCCAGAAAGCAGTTGAAACTATAAACCCGCCTATAAAAGTTCCAACAATCAAATCATCGACACCATAAACTCTTGTTGTTGCCACTACAACAGCTGTAGCAGTAGAACATAGAGGACAGTGAGCATGTATACTGGTTGATAGATAAATAAAAGAAAAAAAGAAAGCAAAGAAAATTGATGCCAATAGTTTATTGTATTTTCCAAACATTGTATCACTTCGCTTTCTTCACGAATTTTTGTGGAATTTTATCGAACATGTTTCTGCATGTCTCACTGCAGAAATGGTAAACGTTGTTTCTATATTCAGTCTTTAAACTACTTTTCTCTTCGATTTCCATTCCACAGACTAAATCTTTCATCGTTCATCTTCCTCCTTCAACTATTCTAATTGCTATTTTTAATGACAGCTGCCCGAACTGCTTTTACTTCCTACTCTATGACTGTGTTTACATTGATTGGAGCAAAAGTTTTTGCCTTGCCACTTCCATCCTTCACCTTCAGGTTTCAGTTCCATCCTGCAATGTACACATTTAAGTTTTCCTAAACCAAACAAGCCAGACATTAGTGCATCATCCCTCTTGTATCAATTGTTCTAATCACTTTTGCGTCGCCTTGTTCATTAAGTATGTCAACTATGACTTTTTCTTGTCCAAACATGTGAAGACAAGGCTTGGTGGCCATATTGTGAGAATAGTGGAAGTTCAGTTCCCCATATTCGCTAGTGTCTATACCAGCATCACATTGTGTAATTGGATCCCCAATGCAATTTGCATCATATGTTGTAAATCCAACTACTCTTCCCGGAGTAACTTTTACATTAGTTACTTTACCTTCAAATATGTTTTCATTTTGTACATTCTGGACGATATCTGCTGTCATATTTGACTTAGGCATGTACATTTGAAATAGCAATACTCCTAACACACCTATCAGCACCGCTATTATTCCGATGCTTATGGTGTTTGTTTTTATTTTGACTTCCATAGTTTTTAGTTCGGAGAAACAGCATATATACAAACATGGTGAAACTAGTTTCAATGCAAAAAAGATTAAAAATTCTACTGCTTCATTACAATTATGTTCGCCATTCCTCTTCTTCTTCTTTCTATCAAACCTTTTGTCTCTAACCTGTCTAGAATCCTACTAACTTTCACTTTGGAATAGCCGGTCTCCTTGATCAAATCGCTTTGGAATGCTGTGCCATCATATTTAGCAACAGTGTTTACCAGTTTCTTTTCCTCTTCAGTCAAGTTACCAATATGATTCATTTTCTTGATTATCCTATGTGAATCGGCTTTTTCTTTTACAGTCGAACCATACACCATTGAAGATCCTATGAAAACAAGCCCTGCAAGCATGAAGAAACCCAGCCAAGATTTCACGGGTATATGTTGGTATATTGTACAAGACATTACAGAAGAGCATTGCGAATAAGACATAGATGCAATTTCCATCGATATGCTGTAAAGTACGATGAAGACTATTATAGATATCAAGATGACTATAGTTCCCAAATATTTCGTTTCTTTCATAAATATCAATTAAATGTTGATAGGCTGTATATTTATGCCTATTTTCCAGTCTTACCTTTTAATGTATTTCTTAGGATTTGTCTTAAACTCTGCTTGACAGTTGGAGCTACAGAAATAATAAGGATTGTCTTTGTATTCTGCTTTGATGTTTGATTCTCCTACCTGCATTTTACAAACTGGGTCTTGAGCCATAATCACTATTTAGTTTTATCTATTAAATTATTAGTTGTGAGGGGAGATCTGCTAGCTTGGTCTATTAAATAGCCAAAAGGCATCCACCTTGGGGTGGTGGCAACCCGAGTTCAAATCTCGGTCTCCCCATCTAGATTATTTAAATAAATGGGTTGGGGGAGGGGAGATAAGCCATGTCAGATGCCCTCCCCCGACGTTAAGCGAGCAACACCATATCATGCACCTCTTTTAATCTGCTCAATGTGAATTCCTGCCTTGGAACTAAATCCATTGTAATCTATTAGGCATGTTTTATCGGAACTTTTCACGGGCAATTAAATCACTAACTACTAATTGACATGGTGTATATATGGCGATGTCCTCAGAAGTTTACCTGTGGGTGACTTTTTTACCTATGTTTTAAAAATACAAGAAGTTACATTTAATATATATGAAAAAACATTCAAAGAAGAACCTGAAACTTATTGGCATGTTTGATCAAGAAGCAGACAACACTGAAATAGGACGCAAGATAAACATGTTATTCATTTTTGCTTCCGTACTGGGCACAATGACATTTATAACAGGCATTCATCTTATTCTTAACGTACATGCAATCATTTATAAAATATTCGGAGTCGTTGAAATAACAACATCAATACTATTGTTTTCCTTAAGCCGCAATATAATGATTTATCTTAAAAACTGGATAAAAGCTTACAAAAAACTCAGAGTATTGTTGAAATAATCATTTAGGTTTCATTACTTCTCTATACAATATAGATGCGAAAAGTTCTTTCAGATATTTTGTTTTTTTCAATTCGTTAGTTACCTCCACTCCTTTTTCTGTTATCATATAGCTGTTGAATTTTTTGTCTTTAATTACGATAAGTTCGTCTCTCTTGATGAATTCAGCTGTCAAAAATATATCAACCACATCTTTTACCAAGACTAGTCCTAGCTTGCTCCTAAGCCAAACATCACGCTCTCTACCTTTAGTCCTAGGCATAACGTTCTTTCTCAATTCACTTACAGTTATACCGTCTCTTCTGCTATGATTGTCATAAAAATACTTCAATATCTCTATGGCACTCTGAGTCTTGTCTATTCCCATGAATTAAATATTGACGGTAAACTTTTAAAGGAGATGGATTTACTTCTTATTTCTATACGCAAAGAACAATGCAACCATGCCCGCCAATATTCCTATGATTGCTAGTCCGATGAAAGCACCTATAGGCTCGATTGTGAAAGCTATCTTAGGATGTACGAGTGCCGTGGCATTTGCCAATGTCAATCCCTTGGCCGTTCCTTCTAAAATAGTTGTTCCTCCTATGTAGCCTGCATAACCAAATAATGCAGAGCTGCCAATAACTCCAATCTCCAACAAAACTAGATGAGCCCATGCAAAAACATCTCTTATTTTTCCGCCAGTTATCTTTGGTATCATCCAATAGAATAATGAGAATACAGCAAAACCCAAAACACCGACTATTGAAAATAACAGAAATCCGAGATAACCCCAAGTACCAGCGGATCCGCCTGCTATTGTCCTGGAAATTCTCTGGTCAATGAACAAAGGAAATATCATCCACGCCATGGCGATAATTGTATTTACAAAAGTCATTGCAGCAAATCTTTTTGCCCAAAGTTCAGACATTTTATCATTCCTTGTAAATTATATTTAATTTGACTATTTAAAAGCTTTTGGGTAAAAATTTAACCTACTGATACCTTAAGGCGTCCACAGGATTGAGTTTTGCCGCTCTCCTCGCAGGCCAAAGACCTGACGTTATACCTACCAGCAACGCTATCAACAATCCTCCTGCAATAAGATACAATGGAACAGATGTCTTCAGAGCAAATCCTGTTCCACTAGAAAAAGTGTTTATGGCAACAGCTCCTATAGAACCTATCGTGACTCCGGCAACACCGCCAAACAGTCCGATGAGAGCAGATTCTGTTAGAAACAATTCCATTACATTGTAATTGCTAGCTCCTACGGCTTTCATTATTCCTATCTCTCTTGTCCTCTCAAGCACTGACATCAGCATCGTATTGGATATCCCTACAGCAGCTACCAACAAAGAGATTCCGGCTATGCCAGAAAGTAACACAGATAGACTTGTAAATATGGAAGATATGTTTGATGCAAGTTTTTCAGCAGTCAATACGCTAAATACTTTTTCCCCATGAATTTTGTCCATCTTTTTCTGTACTGCGTCTGCTATTTCCTGTACTTTATTTATGTTGTTTACATTTGCCAACATAATCGTATAAGAATCTTTTTCTCCGGAAAGGTCTCTTAGGGTCTGTATGGGTACAATTAACAGGTTGTCATTATCCTGCTGCCCGGTTGATTTTGTTATGCCAACGACTTTGAATGATTCGCCGCCTATTTTTATCTTATTCCCAACACCAATATCTTTGGAAAACATCTTGCTTGCTATTACAGGTCCTATGACTGCAGAAAATTTATCGCCTTTTTTAAGAAATCTTCCAGATTCAAGTTCGAATCCTTGGACATCCTTAAAAAGTTTTTCAGTCTGGTCTGGACCGCCACCGAAAATTGACATGGAAAGTATTTGACTATTGAAGTTGACAGTGAGAGATTTTATAAAAATACCACCGACAACATCTATGCCATTTATTTTAGATATAGCATCGAGATCCTGGTCAGTTAGTTTCAAAGAAGATGATGGTGGACCAAATCCTCCACCTCCACTCAAAAAGGATGCAGGTGCTATGAATATCTTGTTGCCGCCGAAAGAATTCAACTGCTCCTTTATGAATTCTGTGGCGCCAATGCCTGTTGATACAAGTGCGACTACTGCAGCTATTCCTATCGCTATTCCTACAATCGTAAGCAGGCTTCTTAACCTCCTATCAACTATGTTCTTAAGAGCTATCCTGAGGCTTTCGTTTTCGAAGCTGAACGCCAACGAACTCACTTCCCATTGATCATCTTTAAGATAGTGTTTTTATTCTTGTATGCAAAGAAAATGATTAGAAGCGCTATTATAAATTGGAAGACGGCAGGTATCTTGAATGCTCTTGGGCCGAAGTTAAAATTCAGATCGTATGAATTGGAAAATTCCTGGTTGTAAGAATCTTTATAGACAAGTGTCAAGTTTAATTTGTGATTTCCGCTGGATGGATAAGATGTCTCAAAACTTAGTGAATTCGTATCATCGGGGTCAAGATTGCCTATGTATACCGTTGCAGGAAGCAATGCTATGTCAGATTTTGCATAAGCTGTGAGGAATTTAGAAGTTCCTGTACCTGCATTAGCAACGGAAACGACTACTTTACCTTTTGAATCAGCAGTTATCTCAGAGCTTTCAACATAAACCACAAAATCGGGTATTCCACTAATCCTTAAACCTACATACTTTACATCTGAATGTGCAATGCCCTGTTCATCATAAAAATCAAGTATCACAGGAACGCTGTATGCAATCGTATCTGCATTGTTGTTGACTGTAAGATCGAAAGAAACAGATTTGTTATCACCGCTGCCAAAAACTCCTAAAAATTTCTCTGTATCTGTAGTTGCAGGAGAGATTGCAGATGCAAAATTCCTTATGGAAGCCACCAGATCTTTTATCTGACCTTTTCCTACATTTTGTATATTCAAAGTCATCTTGAAAACGTCTCCTCTTTGTATAACAGGCTTGTCATAAGACACCTCTGTTATCTGTAACAATGTCCTTTTAGTTATAACAATTGAAACGGAATTTTGAGAATCTGTTGTAGAGCCGCTGCCGCTTATACTATAAGAAACAGTTACTGGTATAGCAACCGTACCTTCCTGTGCATTTGGAGATACAGTTATTGGAACCGTTATCTGCGTAGAACCTCCTGCATTCAATGTACCCAAACTATAAGATGGACTGTCTGGTATGACATTCGATGTGGCTTGTATGGAAATCTTTGCATTAGTAGCTATCTCATTTCCAGTATTGCTTATCGTTATAAGTATATTGGCCTTTGTGCCTGGTTCTATGGTGGATGGGACTGTAGATGATGAAAACGTGAGGGATACGTAAGCATTTGCATTGCTAGAAAACATGAAAATAGAAATAATCGAAACTATGAGCAAAATCTTTATCCTATTCATTTGCCAACCACCTTTCCATCAGCTATCCTTATTATCCTTTTCGTCTGCTTGGCTATCTTTATATCGTGCGTCACAACTATAATTGTCCTGCCATCTTTATTAAGTTTTTTCAGTATTTCCATGATGTGTTTCCCTGATTTCGAATCGAGGTTTCCAGTCGGTTCGTCTGCCAAGATTATCTGCGGGTCGTTTGCCAGAGCACGAGCTATAGAAACTCTTTGGGTCTCTCCTCCTGAAAGCTTTGTTGACTTATTCTCAAGCTTTTTCTCCAGTCCGACTTCTGTCAAAATTTTTCTTGCCTTTTCCTTGCGTCCTTCAATCTCTATTCCATTGAAAATCATAGGCAGTTCTACATTCTGCATTGCTGTAAAGCTGTTTATCAGGTTGAATGATTGGAATACAAAACCTATTTTATTCCTTCTGAGGACAGCCATCTCGTTCTCGTCCATTTTACTGAGATCGTGCGAGTCTATAATCACTTTGCCTTTTGTCGGCTTGTCAAGTCCGCCTATTAGGTTTAACAAAGTAGACTTGCCGCTGCCGGATGCACCCATTATGCTGACCAGCTCGCCTTTTTTGATGCTAAGATTGAGTCCTCTAAGCGCATCAAACTCTGAGGGCAATCCTGGATTATATATCTTCCACACATCGATACATTTTACAATGGTCTCCATAATAAACTATTCTATAATTATAGTAAAGTACAAAAATCAATTATGAAGATTGTTGTCCTAGGTGGCAGCGGCGGTATGGGTAAGATTGCTGTTGAAGATTTATTCCATTACTGCAAAGACTGTGAGATAACAATAGTTGACAGGCATGAAGATAAGGCAAGAAAACATGCTGAATCTTTCAAAAGTTCCAGAGTAAAAGGCGTTGGTATAGATGTGAATGATACAGATAAATTGGCTAAGATATTGGAAGGAAACGATGTTGCGATTAACTGTGTTGTTTATTATTTGAACCTTGAAGTTATGAAAGCATGCTTGAAGGCTGGCGTGCACTATTTGGATTTGGGTGGCCTTTTCCACATGAGCAGAAAACAATTAGAACTGAATAATCAATTCAAAAGTAAAAAATTATTGGCGGTTATAGGATGCGGATCTACTCCAGGAATAACAAATGTTATGGCACGATATTGTTCAGGATTTTTTGATAAAATAAATGATATTCATATAAGCTTTGGCGATGCCGATTTCACTAAGTATAATCAGCCGTTCGTCATACCATATACCATGCACACTCTTTTCGATGAATTCATGATGCAACCTGCTGTCTTTACAAAAGGTGAGATAAAGATGGTTGATCCTATGAGCGGTAAGACTGAGATACAGTTTCCTAATCCTGTCGGTAAATTGAACGGATTCTATACATTACATTCAGAACTGGCTACATTTCCATCATCGTTCAAAAATAAAGGATTGAAAGAATGTAGTTTTAGAGTTACTTTCCCGAAAGAATTCATGGAAAAAATAAAATTCCTTATAGACATGGGATATGCTTCTGAAAAAGAGATTAATGTCTGTGGTAAGATGATTAAACCAAAAGACTTTACGGCTATGGTGATGAACCAGTGGTTGCCTAAAGAGGGCACTAAAATAGATGATTTGGAATATTTGAGAGTTGAGATGATTGGGGAGAAAGGTGGTAAAAAACAGAAGAAAGTTCTTTATTGTATGAATAAAAATCATAAAGATTTCCCGGCAGGAAGTTACAACACAGGAGTTGCTCCTTCTGTAATGGCTCAAATGATTGCAAATGGGAAAGTTAAAGAAAGGGGAGTATTGCCACCGGAACTGTGCATAGATCCCAAATATTTCTTTAAAGAATTGAAGAAAAGAGGGATAAAAATACTTGTCAAATAAAGTTACATTACCCTATCCTTAAGATGAGCATATTTTTTAGAATTTTCGACTGCTAAATTAAAAGCTTCCAATGTATTTTTCAAATCCTGCTCGCTATGAGACAAGGAAGTGTACCAGCATTCTTGATTGTCCAGATCTATCATAACACCGTTCTTCATGAGCTCGAACTGTATCTTCAAGAACAGTCTGAAGTCGCAGTAAGATCTGAGATCCTTATAATTGGTAATCTCTTCCCTGTCGCTGCAGACGAACTGGAACATCTCTGGTACTCCTTGTATTATAAAATGCTCCTTTTTCTCAGAAAATATTTTATCTATGCCTTTCATCAATCTGGAACCGTATGAATTCAACTTTTCGTAAACTCTCTTGTCTTTCAATACGTTCAATGTCGCTTTTGCAGCAGTCAATGAGACAGGATTGCTTGTATAAGTTCCTCCATGTGCGACACCTTTTGGTCCAAACAGTTCCATTATTTCTCTTTGGCCAGTTATTAAAGACATAGGATAGCCATTGCTTACAGATTTGGCGAAGGTTGCAAGATGTGGTTTCACTTTAAACAACTCTTGAGCCCCACCTTGTGCGACTCTGAAACCAGTCTTTACCTCGTCGAAAATCAAAACTATGTTGTACTTGTCGCACAGTTCTTTCAGATGTTTGAGATAGCCTTTCTTTGGCATTATCGCAGAAGAATTTCCCATTATAGGTTCTGTTATGATGGCTGCAATCTTTTGATGATGTTGTTTGACTGTTTTTTCTATAGATTCAAAATCATTCCACTTTTCCACAATCACAAGCTTCCTTATAGCTTCTGGTATACCTGCCGACATCATGTATGGTTTTTTCTCCAATTCTGTATAAGGAGGATGGGTTGAAAACAGAAGATAATCATGATTGCCATGGTAATGTCCTTCGAATTTCACTATGACTTCTT
>Ga0209542_10007248_pt1 | contig 21194 bp, 23 predicted proteins | sample RifCSPhighO2_01_FD_184028 | JGI IMG/M metagenome (GOLD analysis project Ga0209542, IMG submission 184028) | Soil microbial communities from Rifle, Colorado - Rifle CSP2_plank highO2_0.1 (SPAdes) (version 2) | ecosystem: Environmental > Terrestrial > Deep subsurface > Rock core/Sediment ... | reverse complement strand
GAATACTCCGCCAAAAAAACTCGAGAAGCCCGCCCGCATTCATTCCCCAGACCCCTTTCTGCGGGCGGACAAAATTCAAAAACAAATTAGTCTCGGTTTTGCGAAAATCCAAATCCCCAGAAAATAGTTTTCGCAAAACCGAGTCCGCATTGAAGCCCCGCCACACTGCCCGAATACTTGGAGGGCAGAACCCCAAAAAGAAAAATGTCCTTTCCATTTTAGAAAAAATCCACCCCCGCGAAAATCAAAAGAGCAAGGAACTTTTTTCTTTTTGGGGTTGCCGAGTGAAGCGAGGCGGTGGCGGGGCTTTCGTGGAGCGTACGATTCAATTCAGAGCCACCACGCGCTCCGCGCGTGCGAAGTCATTACCTCACTTTGTTTTGAAAATAGGTTCTAACTTGGTATAATAGAGGCACCAGAATAGAACTAGACGGTTTTTCAGAAGCCAAAATGCGGGACGCGCGAAGCGCGTCCCAAGGATTCCCGCCGAATTCCCCCAACGAATTCAGAATTTTTGGCGCGCTTGCGCGCACTAATTTTTCGCCAAGAGACAGGTTCGAAATCAGAAGCAATTTTGACATAGTATTTGCTTTGATACAAAAAGAATTTTTGTCTTTTTTTCAAAAGTGGTATACTAACTTTGCGCACAATTATTATTAGTAAATCAGCAGAAATGGTTGTGCTAGAACAATTTTGATTTACGTTGAAATTGTGCGCCTAGTACAACCATTTCTGCTTTTAGAAAAACATATGGCACAAAAATTCTTTTTGTATGCTCGCAAGTCAACCGATGTCGAAGACAAACAAGTTTTATCAATTGACACACAGCTCACCGAATTGCGGGAGTTCGCCAAGAGAGAAAATCTGAACATCGCCCAAGAGTTTATTGAAAAACAATCTGCCAAAATTCCAGGTCGTCCTATTTTTAATGAAATGATGAAGCGTATCGAAAAGGGCGATGCAGATTGTATTCTCTCTTGGCACCCCGATCGTTTAGCCCGCAATTCGGTGGATGGTGGAAAGATTGTCTACTTTTTAGACATCGGATTGCTTGCGAGCCTCAAGTTCCCACAGTTTTGGTTTGAAAGTACGCCACAGGGCAAATTTACGCTTTCTATGGCCTTTGTTCAAAGCAAATACTATGTAGATTCTCTTTCCGAAAATACCAAGCGTGGGCTTCGCCAAAAAGTGAGAATGGGAATATTTCCGAGCCAAGCGCCTTTGGGGTATCTCAACGATTCACGAACAAAAACGATTGTGGTGGAAAAGAAAAAATCTCGTATCGTGCGCTTGGCTTTTGAGAAATATGTCAAAGGTAATATGCGACTGGAAGATGTGTCAAACTTTTTGGCGAAGAACAATATCACAACCCGAACCGGAAAGAGAATCTCTAAAACCAAAGCGTCTTTTATTCTTTCAAATCCATTTTACATCGGTTTGTTTAAATATGGTGGTGAAATTCATGAAGGCAAACACGAGCCAATCATTTCAAAGAAACTTTTTGATGAAGCACAGGAAATGTTGAAGTTTCGTGGTCAACCTGAACGAAAACCACAAAATGAACCTCAAGCATATTGCGGTCTCGTTTCCTGTGCTTCATGCGGAATGATGATAACTGGCGAATACAAGGTTAAGAAGCAGAAAAATGGAAATGTCCACGAGTATATTTATTACCACTGTACGAAAAAGAGAAAAGATTTTGATTGTCCCGAACCTTGTATTCGTCAAGAAGAATTGGATCGCCAGTTATCATCCGAAATTCAAAAAGTTTCTTTGCCCAAAGACTGGGCGGAAGAATTGTTAAAAATGGCAGAAAAAGATTTTAACAATTCCGCCCCGTCTTTGACTGCTTGTGTGAAAGAGGGCGAAACAAAACTGTCGGTCATTTCACAAAAACTAGAGCGACTTCTTACTGGTTATCTCGACCAAATAATTGACGAGCAAGATTATCGTTCTGAAAAATCAAAATTGTTACTTTCCAAGAAGTCGCTTCAAGAAGAAATGACCGCTCTTTCACACAAGCAGAATGATTGGCTCGAACCGATGAAAGAATGGATCAAAGACGCACAATCCTTGGACAAAATTGCTTCTGATACTGACCTTTTTGCTAAAAAGGTCAAAGCCAAAGAAATCTTTGGCTCGAACCTGTCTCTTGGCGAAAAATTAGTGCGCGCAAGCGCGCCAAAAATTCTGAATTCGTTGGGGGAATTCGGCGGGAATCCTTGGGACGCGCTTCGCGCGTCCCGCATTTTGGCTTCTGAAAAACCGTCTAGTTCTATTCTGGTGGGCGGTGAGGGACTCGAACCCCCGAAGGCCAAAGGCCGCGTGGTCTACAGCCACGAGTAATTGCCGCTATACGAACCGCCCCAAGACTAATACATTTAACTAGATTTTCCCATAATAATCAATTTTCCGCCGACCTGCCAATCACTGATCTCCTACTCAAAACTCTGTTTTTTCTACCCCTACCCCGGTTAAGGCTACCATAGGTGGAAGTTAAAGAATCACAATTAGGACACAACAGTCGCAGGTTCTCCTCCTTATTGTTTTGCCAATTGCCATCTATATGATCCGCTACTAGCGGCACTTTGCCGGTTTTGGGGTTAATTTTTGACCAGCCACACAAGCAACACCTGTCTTTATACTTTTCACGCAAATATTTCTTAATTCGAAAAGAAACCACTCCCAGAGTTTTATCTAATCCAATTACCTTACCCTCTTTCCAACTTTTTATGTACAGACTACGATTTTTAGTTGTTCTACAAATACGACTGCAGAAAACGCTGTTAAGTTGGGACACCACTTTCCCGCAATTGAGACAACTTACCCTCGGTAGTCGAATGCGCTTAACGAATAGTTGATTATTTACCGTCGCCGCACAGGATTGAGAACAAAAAACTTTTGGATTACTCGGTGTAGCTATAAATATTTTTCCACATTCTTTGCGTTTACAGCTTCTCTCTTCTCTTTTTTTAGTGAAATCAAAAACTCCTCTCTCCCAGGCTGCTTTTATTATTGCACTCTGCTTCTGTCTATATACCCTCGAACTGTAAAAAACGTGAGCCATATTGAGCCGATGGGGTGAATCGGACACCCGTCCGCGGTTTACGAAACCGCTGCTTTGCCACTAAGCTACATCGGCGTTTATCTACCCTGCCGAATATTCTTTCCGCCTCCCTTATAGGTCGGGGACAAAGAATCACAATTTGGACAAACTAGTTGCAGATTTGACTCCAAGTTATTTCTCCAATTTCCATCAATGTGATCGGCCACTAACGGAACCTTCTTGGTAATTGGGTTTACCTTAGTCCACCCACACAGACAACATTGGTTGTTATGTTTTTCCCGCAAATACCGTTTGATCTGCGGTGAGACTAAGCCCTGCTTACTTAATCCGGACAACTTTCCTATTTTCCATTTTTGAATATAGTCTCGAAATTGATAGGCTTGCTGACATTTAATGCTACAGTATTTATAGGCTGAACGCGCTGGCAGATTACCGCAATTAAGACAACTCTTACGCAGTTGCTGAACTTTGAGCATACTTGAATTCTACCTAAATTGCAGATCAAAGTGAATACCTAATAATGTTCTGAATTTAGTGGAACCGACGTAACTTTACCTGAACACAAAAGAGCCCGTGGGAGAAATCGAATCTCCGTCCACAGTTTACAAAACTGTTGCTTTGCCACTAAGCTACACGGGCATTAGATAGTGAATATTTTTATCATTTCGCTAGGTCGGCCAGCTCTGACTCATCTTACACTAGCTATTTCTCGCTCTCAAGCTCTGGTTGCAGTTTGGCCAGCTTACGCTTGATCGCCTCATTTTCTGGATCAAATTTTAGCGCAGTAGAAAATGATTCGATCGCATCGCTCGGCTCATCTAACGACAAGTAAATCTCACCCAACTGACGATACAGTTCTGGATTTTTGGGCTCTTTGGCAATAGCAATAATCAGGGCTTGCTCGTCACGCTTAGCCTGTTCTTGGGTCGCTGTCTTGTCTAGTTTGGCTGATGTTGTTAGCTCCACCGCTTCTTCGGTTTCATCCTCTTCAACAGTAATAGCGCCGCTATTTTTTATCTTACCAATCAAACTACTAGCCAGCCGATCAATTTTAGAAAATACGATTCTTGACCAGCGCAACATTTTTTCTACCTCCGCCAACCAAAAAGCTTTGTGCTCTGCCCAATTAATCCTATGCCAATGGTGTTTCAGTTCCGGCACAAATTCGTTTAGCCAGGCAAATTGATACCAACGTCGCGTCGCGACCGTTGCCTGGATCGTGGAACCCGCACCCGCCAGACTGTCTACTGAGAGTTTTTTTAGATAAGGGAATTTCCGCCAAACCACCACCCCACTCACTAGCAATGAAACAACCATTAATAGTAGCGGAATAAAGATATACATAGATTATTAGATAGAAAAGCGCGCAAACTCTCCCACCTGAATATTCTCCCCCAATTTGGCTACAGCCTGAGTGATTAGATCGCCAACGGTAATATTAGCCTCTTTAATGTAGGGTTGAGCTAACAACGCGGGAACATCTTTTGGTTGCATGGCCGCAATCTGCATTGCTAGGTCGTTGGCCAGATTAATAAACTCCGGATTACGCGCCACAAAGTCGGTTTCTGATCCTAGCACCACCAAAACTCCGATTTTTTTATTGGAATGAATATAAGAGGCTACCACTCCCTGCTTAAGCTCTCGCCCTGATTTCTTTTGCGCAATGGCCACACCGGAAGCCTCTAGTATCGCTAACGCTTTGGCCTCATCTCCCCCGGCCTCGGCTAAAGCCTGGTTGATTCTTCCTACCGACAAGCCAGTAGTTTCTCGAATACTTTTTACCTTAGCGACATCAGACATGTTGATAATAGTTACTATTACTAAACAGTCTCTTTGGCATTGGCCAGGCCTTGTTTAATAGCGGAGATGATCAAGGCCACCGAACGACGGGCGTTATCGTTAGCGGCGATCGGATAGTCTAACTGGCTGGGATCACTTTCCGTATTAACCAGACCAACGGTTTTAATTTTTGCCACCTTAGCCTCTTTAATCGCCAGATCACAATCTTTAGCCGAAGCCACAAAAATTACATCTGGGACGCGCGTTAACTTACGTAAACCATCAAACTTTTTTCGTAAGGCGACAATTTCCTTCTCTTTCATGGTCTTCTCTTTCTTTACATACTTCGCAAAACCGCCACTGGCCAGCTCGTTTTCTAGTGCTTCCAAGTGGCGCACTCGACTAATAATGGTTTTAAAATTTGTGATTGAACCACCTAGCCAGCGATTAGTAACGTACGGCATACTCAGACTTTCCGCCAAATCTTTAATTAGATCGGCGGATTGTTCAGAGATGCCAACAAACAAAACCAATTTACCACCACCAATAGTCTCGCGCAAAAAATTAATTGCTTCTTCTAGCCCTTGGCGGGTTTTTACCAAATCGATAATGCAAATACTATCTCTTAAAGCATAGACAAATGGCTTCATTTTGGGGTTAAAGATCGACTTTTTGCGACCAAAATGCATCCCGGCTTTCACCATTTCTTCATAACTGGGTAGTTGATTATAGGATTCGGACATGGCTTGTAGTGTAACAAAAGACGTTAGAAATGGCAAGTTATCCACAAATTTCCATTGCTTATCTCTTGGGTTCAGCTATGTTGGGCATAGACAACAATACTACTCTTGACTATGGCTACGGCTAATTCAAACTTAGCACAAAAACTAGATGAGAAGTTGCAAGCCATTGAACATGAGCGCCTAGAGGAAGCGGCGCGCAACCTGGCAAAAGAAAAAAATCTTCCCTACATCGATACACGAATAAACCTAGTTAACGGCGAGGCACTTCGATTACTACCAGAAGCCGAAGCTATCGCGGCGCAACTAGCAATCATCTCTCGCACCGGGAAAGAATTAAGGGCCGCCACCACCGACCCGGATCAGGCCTTGGTTAAAAAAACCATCGAAACTTTAACGCAACAGAGTTTTATTGTTAACTTGGGCATCGTTTCCGCCCCCAGCCTACAAAAAATATTAACTGGCTATCGTTCGGTATCTCTGCAAGTAGAGGCCGAGCTGGGCAGTATCTCGGTTAATCAAAAGATTATCGACGCGGTACAGGCCAGAGTAAAAAACCTGGCCGATTTAAAATCCGCCGTGGCTGACGCCTCGGCTACCGAACTACTAGAGATCTTCATGGCTGGTGCCATCAAGATTGGCGCCAGTGATATTCATTTTGAGCCAGAGGAAAAGGTAGTGCGTAGCCGTTATCGCCTAGATGGTTTACTCCAAGACGCCGCCGAATTAACCTCTGACCAATACAACAAACTACTTTCCCGAATTAAAATTAATGCTGGGTTGAAGCTGAATGTACACGAAACTCCACAAGATGGGCGTTTCACAGTCCATTACCAAGAACGCGAAATAGAAATTCGTACCTCTATTTTACCTGGGGCCTTTGGTGAAAATGTTGTGATGCGCTTACTAGACCCAGCGGCCGTGCGCCAAGATATTAAAGAATTAGGATTGACGACGGAAAATCTGGCCACGGTCGAAAAGTTGTTACAGAAAAGCACTGGCGCCATCCTGACTACCGGGCCGACTGGCTCTGGTAAAACCACCACCCTTTATGCATTTTTACAACACGTCAATCAACCCGACGTGAAAATTATTACCATTGAGGACCCGGTCGAATACCATCTCGCTGGCATTGCTCAGACCCAGGTAGAAAGTGAGCGTGGTTATACTTTTGCTAGCGGTTTGCGCTCGATTGTACGCCAAGACCCCGATGTTATTCTGGTGGGAGAAATCCGTGACGGCGAAACCGCTGGTATTGCCATGCAAGCGGCGCTTACTGGGCACTTAGTTTTCTCGACCCTACACACTAACAATGCGGCCGGTGCCATTCCTCGCTTGATAGACTTGGGAGTACGCCCAGAAACTATCGCCCCAGCCATCAACGCCATCATGGCCCAACGCCTAGTACGCCGCCTCTGCCCTAGTTGTCGCCACCAAACAACAATTAAAAGTGAAGATTATCAGGAGATTAAAGCGGCACTCAATCAGATAGTAGAAAAAGGTCGCGTACCAGCTTTTGCTGAAAACACGCTAATTTACTACCCCGGCCAGTGTGCGGAATGCAACAACACCGGCTTTAAGGGTCGGGTAGGGATCTTTGAGATCTTTTTAGTTGATCCCGAAATGGAGCAGTTAATATTAAAATCCCCTGCTATATCAGAGGTCGCCAAGCTCGCCACCCAGAAGGGGATGCTAACCATGTTACAGGATGGGTATTTGCGAGTTTTGGGCGGTGAAACCGCCGTAGCAGAAGTAAAGCGAGTAGCGGCTTAGGATAATGCCGCCAGTTCATTGACAGCAGTGGTTTAACCTGTAGGCAAACCCGGTTGTCATAAAGACATTCCGGGGCAAGATAACCCTGAGTGTTACCCCAGTCGAAACCAAGATAAACATCATTAAATTATCCCAATTAAATCTCCTTGTCAGGATTTAGTTGCCTACAGGTTAAACCACTTCTATGGACCAGCCCGTAGTCTGATCAAATCTATCTAATTATATATTAGATAATACAAATTGTCAATAATGCCACCCGATACTAATAACCTCAGCAAAACCCTCACCACCGAGGATGATCGCATCCTTGATTTAGCCTTACGTCCCGCTAGTTTAGAGGAATATATTGGCCAGGAGCGCGTTAAACAGAATCTAGCCATTTTAATGGCTGCCGCCCAACAACGCCAGGAGCCATTGGAACATATCTTAATCCATGGACCATCTGGTCTAGGAAAAACTACCCTAGCCCTGATTATTGCCCAACAAATGGGCTCCAACTTAAAAATCACTTCTGGTGCCGCCTTGGAAAAGGCTGGTGACCTGGGCTCAATCTTAACTGGCTTAAATGATGGCGACTTTTTATTTATTGACGAGGTGCATCGCCTCAACCACTCGGTAGAAGAAATGCTCTATCCGGCGATGGAAAATTTCAAATTAGATATTGTGATTGGCAAAGGCAACACTGCCAAAACCTTACAAATTCAAATCCCCCGCTTTACCCTAATTGCCGCCACCACTAAAATTGCCGCTCTCTCCAACCCTTTCCGTTCCCGCTTTGGTGTAAATTACAAACTGGATTTTTATCAGTCCGACGAAATTGAAAAAATTGTTGATCGTTCCGCTAAGTTGTTAGGAATTCCCGCTCAACCAGAAGCGATTAAAACCATTGCGGCCTCCGCTCGCTTCACACCCCGTATCGCCAATCGTCTGCTCAAGCGGGTACGTGACTATGCCCAGGTAAAAAATCAGCCCCTCGACCGCACCCTGTCAAACGAGGCTCTGACACTATTAGACATTGATCAACTTGGACTGGAGGCCGTCGATCGCCGCATTTTAGAAATTATCATTGATAAGTTTAGTGGTGGTCCGGTGGGATTAAAAACTGTCGCGGCCATGATTGGCGAAGATGAAGACACGATTGCTGACGTGCATGAACCGTATTTGTTACGGCTAGGTTTTATCACCCGCACCAGCCGTGGTCGCATGGCTACTAGTGACGGCGCCAAGCATATTGGTCGAGAACTAAAAACTGAAACCACTCGTCCACTCTTCTAGAATGAGCCGCCCCCTGCTTATTGTATTAATCGCCTGGGGTGTCGGTCTTAGTGGTTGGATATTTTTAAGTCAAGGTGGAACAACTGGTCAGCAACCGGCTCAGTTGTATGACGGTTGGAGCAATCAATTAGTTTCACCGGCTGGAATGTTGCCACCCAACAGTATCCCAAGCATCACCACAGTACAATCAAGCGGTGTCCGCACCAACTCACCCTCGCCCAGCTCCCAACCTTCATTCATGGTCACAACCACTCCAACTCCAAATCACACTAACCCACCAATTGTTACCCCTCTACCAACTACCCCAAGGACACCCACACCAAACCCGACCATTATCATAACTCCGACGCCGACCCCAGTGTTTAGTGTAGTCCCAACACAAATTCCACAGATAACTCAAATACCAACCCCTACTCTAACTACCATTGCCACCCCCATTTCCACCACCCAGAATGGTCATATTTATTACACCAGCCACCTTGACCGCTCCAATGTAAAATACTATTACTGCGACACGGATAGTGGTTGGAAGGGTTTAACTAGCCCACTTTCTTTTAATTCCGAGGCAACACTACTAGAAAAATTTCCTAATCGCAAACTACACGAAGCCTGTAAATAAAACCCATGTCAGGCCATAATCGCTGGTCACAAATTAAACACAAAAAAGGCACTGCCGACCAGAAGCGCGGTCAGCTCTTTAGTAAACTGTCTCAGTTAATTTCTCTAGCGGCGCGCCATGGCACCGATCCCGACGGCAATCAAGAGTTAAAAAATGCCATCGAAAAAGCGCGCGCCGTTGATATGCCAAAAGACAATATTGACCGCGCCATCCAACGCGTTACCGAAAAGGGCGCCGCCCAGCTTGAGGAGCTAACCATTGAGGTGGTTGGTCCCGAGGGTAGTGCTTGGTTGATCAGCGCTATTACCGATAATCGTAACCGCACCATGGGGGAATTAAAAGTTATCTTAAATGAACACGGTCTTAAATTAGCGACTCCAGGAGCAGTGGGTTGGATGTTTGAGCGTAGCCCTAGTGGTATGGTAGCAAAGTACCCAACCTCTCCTAACCCAGAGTTACAAGAAAAACTAGATCACGCTGTATCCGCGCTAGAAGAACAAGCTGATGTACAAACCATTTATCCCAACTATGCGCATTCTAGGAATTGATCCGGGCACGACAATTATTGGCTATGGGATAATCGAAAGCGATCGTCATAACTACCAAGCCGTTGAGTATGGGGTTTGCCGCACCCCCTCTTTGGTAAACAACAGTGAGCGCGTAGTGCTGGTTTTTGATTTTTTTAAAACCCTGATTAAAAAACATCAGCCTGATCGAGCGGCAATCGAAAAACTATTCTTTTTCAAAAACGCCAAGACCTTAATGCCGGTTAGCGAAATGCGTGGCATTATCATCCTAGCGCTTAGCCAATCTGGCATTCCTATTTTCGAATTTACCCCCTTGCAAGTGAAGCAGGCAGTAGTCAGCTATGGTCGAGCGGAAAAACTGCAAGTACAAAAAATGACCAGCCTGATTTTGGGGCTAAAAGAAATTCCTAAACCAGACGATGCCGCCGATGCCTTAGCGGTGGCAATTTGTGCGGCTAATTATAATCCACTCCCCAACGGTTGACTATTATCACAGGATGAATAAAATGATCTTAATTAGTTTAAAAAAATAAAACCATGACGAAAAAAAAACATCTTGGGCAGGCTGACGAAGATGATGTGTTAATACCAACGATAGTCGACGGCGATGATGACGAGACAGAGGATGAAAAAAAACGCCCGCGTGATGATGACTTTAAAGACAAGACTGGAACAGAAGAAGAAAAAACCGATGAAGGTGAAGATTTAGATGACGATGAGGAGGACGAAGATGACGAAGAGGAAGAAAGCGAAGACGAAGCCTTTTAATTTAGCTGACCACTTTTACAAAACGTCTAGCACCGATCTTTATTACCTCTCCCACTTTAACGGTCTGGTCCCAATCAGAAACAGTCTGTTCGTCAATCTTGACTCCACCTTGTTCAATTAATCTTTTTGCTTCAGAGCGCGACAACGCTAATTTGTTATTGAAAATCAGATCGACAATAGACTGACCAGCACAGTTAGCTAGTTCCAAGATATCATCAGGTAATCCGCCTTTACTAAAAACCTTAGTAAAATTTTCAACCGCGGCCTCAGCTGGTTCTGGACCATAATACATTTTAACCAGTTCTTTGGCCATTTCTTCTTTAAGCACCTTAGGATTCTCTCCATTCTTTAGACGTTCTGCCAAATCATTAACTTTTTCCAAAGAGACTTCTGTACAATATGTCAGTATTGGCAAGATCGCACTGTCTGACAAAGCCATCGCTTTACCAAACATCTCATTAGCAGAATCATTTAGTGACACGTAACTACCCTCACTCTTATTCATTATCTTTTTCTTTGTCTCTGGATCTTCTAATAGTCTGGTAGTTATAACAATTTTCTCCTTACCCAAAATTGCCCCCACCAGATCTCGCCCCATCATCATGTTAAAAGTTTGGTCGGTGCCACCAATTTCACCATCTACCGCCATGGCCACCGAGTCATAACCTTGCATTAGTGGGTAGAGAAATTCTTCCAAGGTAATTGCCTTTCCCTCGGCCAAGCGCTTTTGAAACATGTCCCTAGTAATAGTTTGTTGCACTGTAATATGCCTGGCCAATTTTCTAATTTCTGCAAAAGTAAGCCCTGCCAACCACTCACTATTGTGTCGCACCACATAAGAATCTTTTTCAAGTATTTTATTTACTTGGTCTAAATATGTCTCCATATTTTTCAGCACCTGCTCATTATCTAAAACTTTTCGCGTGGAATCTTTACCCGTTGGATCACCCGTCTGAGCGGTAAAATCACCCATCAATAAAATAACCTTATGACCAAGTTTAATTAGTTTTTTAAGTACCAACAAATTAGTGGTATGACCAAGGTGAATATCTGGGCCGGTGGGATCTATCCCAAGATAAAAAGTTAACGGTTTGCCGGAGCTGAGCAGTTCTACTGCCTTTTCCAGTGAAGGAAAAATTGTGTCCACATAACGACCAAAAAGTTCTTCAATTTGTGATTTCGTTGGTATTTCAGACATTGGCTAGATTTTAACTAATTTTTTTGATTTGTAAAAGCACCACTTTTGTGGCAAAATATTTTATACTCACCAAGACTTAATGAAGCGACACAAAAAAAACTTAATTAGCCAGATTTTGCTGAGTCTACTGGCACTATTTTTGCTCGGCGGCGCTCTCTCAGTCAGCGCCTTCTTTTACTATGCCAAAGATCTCCCCGACCCCTCCAGTATTGTTGCCCGTCGGGTCAGTGAATCGACTAAAATATTTGATCGCACCGGCAACACCGTCTTATACGATATCCATGGTGAAGAGAAGCGCACGGTTATTCCTTGGGAGGAAATTCCCGAAACCGTAAAGTCCGCCACCCTGGCTTCAGAAGATAACGCTTTTTATTCTCACGCTGGTCTGGATTGGCGTGGCATTGCCAGGGCCCTAATTAAAAACTTGCTCAGTCTTGGGGTTGCGCAGGGCGGCTCAACCATCTCCCAACAATTAGTCAAAAATGCGCTCCTTGAACAAGATCGTACCCTACCACGCAAAATTAAGGAGGCGGTATTAACCATTGAAATCGAAAGACGTTTCAGTAAGGACCAGATTTTCTGGATGTACCTAAACCAAATCCCCTACGGCTCAAATAGTTATGGCATCGAGGCCGCTAGTCAAAACTTCTTTGGTAAACCAGCCAAAGAATTAAACTATGCCGAGGCGGCGTTACTAGCCACCCTCACCAAGGCTACCTCCTACTACTCTCCCTATGGCAACCACTTAGACGAAAGTTTAGCGCGCAAAGACTCCCTACTCAAACGGATGTTGGATTTGGGTCGCATTACTGAGGCGCAGTATGACGAAGCAAAAAACGAAAGACTAGAATTCAAACCACCGCGCGACAATATCTTAGCCCCGCACTTCGTAATCATGGTACGGGATTATTTAATCAAAAAATATGGTGAAGAAACTGTCACCAATGGTGGGTTGCGAGTTTTTACTACTCTAGACTACAACCTACAAAAGACTGCCCAGGAGGTGGTTACCAAGTATGGCGACATCAACGCTAAGAAATATAAGGCCAATAATGCCGCTTTGGTAGCAACTGACCCAAAATCTGGACAGATTATTGCTATGGTCGGATCACGCGACTATTTTGATATCAAAAATCAAGGCAACTTCAATGTCGCCACTGCCCAACGCCAACCCGGCTCCGCCTTTAAACCCTTCGCCTATGCCGCCGCCATTGGTTTGGGCTACCCCGACACAACCGTATTTTTTGATTACAAAACCGAATTTAATCCAAACTGTCCACCCAGTGGTAACGGCATAAAAGATCAATATGGAATTAACTGCTATAATCCGCAAAATTACGACGGGCGTTATCGTGGGCCAGTAACTATGCGTGAAGCTCTTGGTCAGTCATTAAACCTTCCCTCGGTGAAGTTGTTATATCTGGCTGGGGTAGACCGTGTAATTGACCTGGCCACTAGTATGGGGATTACTACCCTGCAAGCCAACCGTAAAAACTTTGGCCTCTCTTTAGTGTTGGGTGGAGCGGAAGTAAAATTAGTAGACATTGTCTCAGCCTATAGTGTTTTTGCTAATGACGGCCTCCGCGAAGAAGCTAGTTTTCTCCTCCGGGTTGAAGATGCTAATGGTAATATTCTGGAAGAATATAAACCCAAAGAAGAACAGGTGTTAGATCCACAAGTCGCTCGCATGATCAATAATATTTTATCGGATAATCGGGCCCGTACTCCGGTCTTTGGACCAAACAGTAGTTTATACTTCCCGGGCCGACCAGTGGCTGCCAAGACCGGTACCACGCAAGAAAATCGTGACGGCTGGGCGCTAGGCTATACCCCAGCACTGGCGGTTGGTATCTGGACTGGCAACAACGATAACACCCCAATGACTAGAGAGGGCGCTGGTGTCTCTGCCGCTGGTCCAATGTTTCATGAATTTATCACCCGGGCTTTGGCCAGCACGCCCATAGAAAACTTTATTGAGCCTAACCCCATGACTACTGATAAGATCATGCTTAATGGCTCATATCTTCAATCTACAAGCAATCCTGATGGCACCACCAACCAACAAATTCATTCAATTTTGTACTATGTCGATCGCAACAACCCGCTCGGCGATGCTCCCAGCAATCCAGCTGGTGATTCTCAGTTTAATAATTGGGAAGCGGCCGTACAGGCCGGCTCCAGCAACCTCCTCTTCAACCAACCACCAATTCAGTAACTACCAGTTGTTTATTATTTAAAACTAATAACAATTCTGCCTTGCGCCAGGCTAACTCCTGTGCCAAGGCCTTGTTGGTTAGGCGTAAAATTAACTTACCCTTAACCAAACGACATTCCTTGATTAAACCTAGCGTCTTTAATCCTAATTGCTCGTAAAAAAATTCCTCCAGAACGGAGTGGAGAATGTGATCGGTTTGTTCACTTTCAACTATTTTTTTCCTAGCCTTCTCCCAAACCGAGGTAAGTGGTTTCATTTTAACTACGCAGTGGCATAATCAAATAAAGTGCCTGACTGTGTTTTTCACCTTTCAGAACCAACGGACCACCATCACCGGTAAATTCTAGGGCAATGGACTCACCTTCAATAATTTTTAGCCCGTCTAATAGATAGTGATAGTTAACTGCACTAGTAAAACCCTCTCCTTTTAATTCACCACCGATACGGGCGTTAACCTCACCCCGAGCGGCATTCTGCGCGGCAATCCGTAATTCGTTTTTTTCGATGCACAGTTTAATATCCGCTACTCCAGAAGAAAAGATACTAGCCAAGCGAACGCCTTTTTCTAATTCAGTTCTATTTACTACTAAGCGCGAGACTACTTTTTCTGGGATTAGTTTTTTATAATCCGGATAACACCCATCAATTAAGCGCGAGACTAGCTCACTCTCTTGAGTAGAAAAGAAAATTTGATTTTCTGATACCGTCATTGCCACCAATTCTGTTTCTTGCCCATCCAGAATCCGCATTAACTCTTGCACGGTAGCGCGCGGAATAATTAAGCCATTGCCATTAAAATTTGAGATAAAATCACCCCCTAAGCGACGCTCGGCCAGACGGAAACCATCCGTCGCTGCCACCTCCAAAAAACCCGCCACTACCCCCAAACGCACTCCCGTCAATTCCGGACGAGCATCAGACAAGGCGGCGGAATCCGTAATCGCACCAAAGAGCTTTCGCCATTGTTGTGCTGGTAAACTAATTAAAGCCTCGGTCTTACTTTTGGGAATAATCGGAAATTCTTTAACCGAAAAACCGAGAATTTGAGTTTTGTAATTATTGGAGTTAATTAAAATATTATTCTCTTTGGTGGTAATGGTTAGTTTTTCGTCCGAAACATTATTAACGAAATCCGAAAGCACGCGTGCCGGAATCGCCACACTACCCTCTTCTTCCACCTTGGCCCCAATCCAGTAATTGATACCAATTTCCAAATTAGTTGAAGAAAGCTTGAGCCGGCCATTGTCAGTATTAAGCGCAATGTTTTGCAAAATCGGCAAAGAAAGGTTGCGCACGACAATTTTTTCTAACACGCTAATCGCCCGACGTAATTTTTGCTGATTGATAGTAATAATCATAACTCTTATATAAATACTAAAAATCTATTACTAAGGATAACTTTTTTATGCACAGTTTTTTCATAAAGTTCATGTTTTATTAATCAGTGTTCGAATTTTTCTGTTTACAACCTTGGGATGGTTGAGTGATTAATTGGGTAGTACTGATCAGAAAATTCTTTAAAACTATTTTTAATCATTATTCTGTGGGGTTGTCCTTATGGTCCCCTGATCTAATTAACAACCTTATCTACATCAATATCCACAGCGTTGACTGGATTAGTGATCAATGGATTGGTAGATACGCTCCTTGATTAAAACAATTTCTTGGCGCATAGTTTCGTCGGTTTCTTCGGCATGTTTGATTTTTTCGTAAGCGTGGATAACCGTAGAGTGATCGCGGCCACCCAGTTTTTGACCAATTTCTGGGAAAGAAGATTTAGTTTCTTCGCGCAACAAGAACATTGCTACTTGGCGCGGATGGACAATTTCTTTTTTTCTACTGCGCTTGGTTAAATCCATCAGTGGGATGCCATAGAAATCTGATACCGACTTTAATATCAGTTGTGGGGTAGTTTTTTTATAAGGAGTGTTTAGATAGGTAGCCAACAATTTTTTTACCTCTTTTAAGTCTAAGGCCTTGTTGTACATCTGGTTGACGGCAATTACTCGATTGAGGGCTCCTTCTAGTTCGCGAATATTTTTTTGTACAGTGGTAGCGATGTGTCCCAAGATCGCTTCGTCCATATTACTACCCTTTTCTTTTGCCTTGAGCTTTAAAATAGCTAAACGAGTCTCATAGTCAGGGGCGCTAATATCAGCAATCATGCCACCCTCAAAACGCGAGCGTAGGCGTTCTTCTAGTGCTGGAATGGCCCGGGGTGGTCGGTCAGAGGAAAAAATAATTTGTTTATTTTTGGAATAAAGCTCATTGAAGGTATCAAAAATAATATCTTGAGTTTTTTCTCGACCAGCAATCATCTGGATGTCATCAATAATTAGCACGTCCAACTTGCGGTATTTACTCTTCATCTCCTCAACATTATGATTCTTGACTGATTCAATAATCTCAGTGGTGAGGCGTTCGGAAGAAATAAAAGCCACTTTACGAATACCATTATCCTCTACCACCTTATTGCCGGTGGCTTGTAGTAGATGGGTCTTTCCTAAACCCACTCCACCATAGAGAAAAAGTGGGTTATAAACTTTGCCAAGATTCTTGACTACAGCCAGACAGGCCGCATGGGCCAACTCATTATTTGACCCTACCACAAAAGAGTCAAAAGTGTAACGCTTGTTTAGGTTGGTGATACTGTTTACCTCGGCATTAGAGCGGATCTCCTCCATAATCCGATCGGGAATAAATTGAGTAATATCTTTCTTTTCTGGTGGCAGGCTAGCTACCGTTCCCATGGTATAGCGAACATCGCGGATCTCTGGTAGTAGTTTACGAATTGAGGTGATAATCTGTTTATTAAATTTATTCTCTAGCCACTCCTTAACAAAGCCGTTTGGTACACTAACCACCACACAATCCTCATTGCGTGAGATAATTGAAGTATTTTTAAACCAGGTAGTAAAATTGGCACGGGAAAGCGCCAACTCCATCTCTCCCAATACCATATTCCAAATTTCCTGGTTGGTCATAATTACTGGAGACTAAAATCAGTTAACGAAGTTACTAACATGATAGGACAATTGTGGATAAATAAAAACCACCAGTAAAGGTTAACAACTTGTGGGTAAGTGGTGGAGAAGTCGTCAACCATAAAATTACTTTGACAGTCTGGCTAATTTTATCTATCATTGGATATAATAATAACCATGAGCTATCCACATGAAATCATCACTAGCCGAGACTTATCAGCCTAAAACCAGAAAGCGTAAGAAAAAGCATGGCTTCTTGAAGCGAATGGTAAAAAAGAGTGGTCAAAAGGTGTTGCAACGACGCCGGGCCAAGGGTCGTAAAAAACTAACGGTTTAATCCACCTTCTCCATGGCATTACCACGCACCCAGCGCCTGACCAATCGGGCCGATTTTTTAAGGATTTCTCAGCAAGGGAAAACAGTTGGTGATGACTTTTTCTTGTTGCGCTATACGCCAGGTGCTGTTACTAATAACCGGGTGGCGATTGTGATTTCTCGTAAAGCTATCCCCCTAGCTACTAAGCGCAACCAACTTCGGCGTATTATCAGTGCCTGGTTGGCTGAGTATTGGTGTTTAGACACCAGTCGTCCAACTGATCTGGTGATTGGAGTTAAGGCTGGCTGTGCTAAACTTAAATCCAACCAGATCAAAATTAGCCTAGAGCAATTATTTAGGAAAGCCAATCTTGTCTAAGCCAAGCAAATGTATTATAAAAAAACCACTTTAAAATTGTTACGGGTTGGATTGTTTTTTTATCGTCAAACCATCGCTCGATCAATTCAATGGCTTAGTCTAACCAGCAACAGCAACTGTCGTTTCTATCCAACCTGCTCAGAATATGCCGAAGAAGTTATCACACGTTATGGTTGGTGGCGCGGATTGAGATTGGCCAGCAGACGTTTATTAAAATGTAATCCACTAACTAGAATATAATATGACCTGGCTTTTTAACGAAATAATTTATCGCCCGATCTTTAACCTCTTGGTAGGGATATATAACGTTATTCCCGGCCATGATTTTGGTATAGCGATTATTGTTTTGACGGTGGCGATGCGGATTGTCTTTCTTCCCCTCTCCATCAAGGCCAATCGTGCTCAGCGTTTATTAGCCAGAATTCAGCCCGAGATTAAAGCTTTGCAGGAAAAATTTAAAAACGACAAAGCCGCCCAAGCGCAGGCGGTGATGGCGCTCTACAAAGAGAGAAAGATTAATCCAGCCGGTGGTTGTTTACCGCTCTTGATCCAGTTGCCGATCTTGTTAGCGCTTTATCGGGCCCTAGCTAATGGTCTTAATCCTGATAGTTTAAAAATCCTCTACACTTTCGTTACTAATCCAGGCACTATTAATCAGGTTTCTTTGGGGTTTTTTAGTTTGGCTGGCAAAAGCCACGTCTTAGCAATTATCTCTGGTATTTTGCAATTTATTCAGGCGAAACTAATGGCCGGCCGGACGCCTAAGCCGGTGCCTGGAGCTAAGTCGGCCTCAGTTCTTGACCCCGCCATGCTCAATAAGCAGATGCTCTATTTTTTACCGGTAATGATTGTGGTGATCGGTTGGAATTTGCCAGCCGGCCTGGTGCTCTACTGGGCAGTAACCACTTTGGTGGGAGTATTTGAACAACTCTATGTGAATCGTCTGGTTGATAAAGAGTTTGGGAAGGCCTAAGATGTTTTTATGGAAGAAAAGGGCGCAAACATTAAGATTGAAGCGGTTTTAAAAGAAAAAACTACCCAACTACTGGGGCAGTTGGGTTATCAGTGTCTAGTTGCGGTTTCTCCTTTGGCCAATGAGCCAGAAAACTGGGCGGTTAATATTAGTGTAGAGGTTGGCTCGGGGCCACTAATTGGTAAAAATGGCCAAAACATTGGTGCTCTGGAGCAAATGGTGCGGCTGTGTGCTTTACGTGAGCTACCCGATCTCCCCAACTTCTCAGTTGATATAAATGATTATCGCCAACTGCGCACCAAACAGTTAGTTAGTGCCGCTTTAGCGGTAGCGGAGCGGGTGCGTGCTAGTAAAAAAGCGGAAGCGATGGAACCAATGTCCGCCTATGATCGTCGTTTGATTCATGTTGAGTTGGCCTCACATCCCGATGTTGAGACGGCTAGTATTGGTGAGGAACCAAAGCGTCGAGTGGTAATCAAACCACTAATCATTTAGCATTTACCAATTATCATTTTCCATTGATTTGCCATTGTTTCATTTATACATTGTCTGAAAATGAACAAATGCTTAAATGGTTAAATCAATGGTAATTGGAAAATGGTAACTGTTTTTACGGTAGCTTTATGCTATAGAGATAGCCATCGTTTTGATTGGTGAAAATAATGTAATCCTCAGTGGGAGTAATAATTGGTTTAAAGATATTAATCTGGTCAGCCGCTAGGGGTTCGGTGAGTTGTTTAATCTCTTTGGTTGACAGGTCGATCTGGAATAAACTATCGGCGCGGTCGCCAGTCAGCCGGCCACCACAGTAGAGCGTTTTAGAGTTCAAGCCCCAGACGCACTTGTCTGGGTGGCTAGTAAAGTCCAGTAGATCTCGACCGCCAGTGTTAGCGTTTAGTACATAAAGCGCTCGCTCATCTTCCGCTCGTTCTGAATAGATTAACCTCTCGCCATTAGGTGACCAGTTCATGCCATCAATCATCGCCGTCGGATTAATATCCGGGGTGACATTTTTTAATTGATGAGTGGCGGTGTCTAATAAAAATATACCACCATCAATTTGGCGTGGATTGTAAAAAGCAATCTCTCCTAGACGTGGCCAGCTAAGCCCTAATTCAAGATTGCGCGTTGACAGTACTATTTTAAAATCACCACCATCCGGGTTGGCAATACTAATATTGCCCCGGCCGGTGCTGGTTTCATGGTAGAGATAGGTCACGCGATCTCCGTTGGGAGAAAAAGTTGGAGTGACAATATTATCAGCTAGTTTAGTAATCTGATTATTACGCAGATTAACGTAGCCGAATTTTTTACTGTTTCCGCTGGTGTAGCTTACTATTCCATCCTTTCCATTGTTTGACCAGATGGCATCATTGACCTTACCCGGAGCGGTGACGGCCAGAGAACTACTTTTGGTACCAGTGAAGTCGCTTTGGGTTAAGCGGTTAGAATTTTTGTCAAAATAAAGCACCGTTCTTCCATCAGCGGACAGTCCGGCTCCCAAGGCCGGCACACTGCTGATTCTAACTAAATGGAGAGCGGGTGCACTATTCAAGCTCTTGGTGGGAGTGTTAAAACGTCCCAACGCCCCGGAGAGGTCGGCGGTTAGGGTTTGATTATCGGGGCTGACCAAGGAAAAAACTAACCAGCCACTGATTCCTAGTAGTACAAAAACTATTACGATTAGTAGATAGCGCTTGCTCATGTTTAATATAATCCTATCATGGTAGCTTCTTGTCAGCAATTTAGATTCTCCTGTTTAATAATCATTAGTACCCACACCAACTGTTTCTAGCAAGCTTATATCATCATTTAATGCGTTTATCTCGTTTTCGGTTAAATTACTAAGATTTTTAAGTTTTAATTTTCCTTTTTTCGCCCGTTTCCTGGCTAGGCGCCAGGCATAAAGTACTAGTAGGGTGTTGATTGGGAGGGCGCTAAATAGTGGGAGGCCATCAACAAAAAGTCCAAGGACCCAGAACCAAAATCTTATCTTCCATTTTAACAAAAATCCCTTTCCAAGCATAAAAAAGAAAAGAAAAGAAGTTAAAAATAGACCAACAATAAAGTTAACTCCAGGAATAAACCCAACAAGAAGAAGCGTGAGGACTATATCAAGGAAATCTTTAAATGCCCCAAGTGACAGGGCAATCATAAACGCGCTGGTATCGTTTCCCTTTTCTATCTCTATGTTTAATTTTTCCGCCAACTTTCTGGCTTGTTGAACTACTCTTTGTCTGATACTGATACCCTTGTATACTTCTTCTCCCCGCCTTTGTTCAGAGGTCGCTTCGGCTTGACGGATTCGCGCTAAATCGATAGCGCGCTGATCATCAGAAAATTCAGCCATGCTGGTTAACTTTTAGCCGCTTGCGCCAGCTCTTGTTTGGCTTTTTCAATCTCCATGATCTGGCGCGGGTCAGAAGTAATAATTTGGTCTTCAGTATAAGAAGCGACTACGCGAATACCAACATGATTGGTACCAGCGAAGAATAATCCTTGTCCGACTGGCGATTCGAGTAGGTAGAACTTTTCTGAATCGGTCAGATTGAAGGTTTGTTGCACCAAATCAATTGAGGCCG